>ENA-OWOZ01000252-OWOZ01000252.1-bioreactor-metagenome-genome-assembly--contig:-NODE-252-length-75694-cov-7.270614_pt1 | contig 75694 bp, 64 predicted proteins | sample MGYA00238140_ERZ651804 | MGnify/ENA primary metagenome ERZ651804 (study PRJEB26910, sample SAMN07631232) | bioreactor metagenome | isolation source: Switchgrass digestor | place: USA: Dartmouth...
CTGTACTTCATGTCCTGTGTTATTCTATTCATGCAGGAATAGGCACATCCTTTCGGTAAGATTTAGTGTGGTAACTTGATTCTACCTTATGTGCCCTGTTCCTGCTATTATTTTTTCCCCCTTACTGTCCAACATGTATTGTAACCCTACAGTTTTTATGACGCAGACCGAAAAATTTGTCTTGCATTTGCGAAGACGATATGCTACAATTAATCGCGTTGACGCGGAAAGCACGTTTCGGGGTGTAGCTCAGTTTGGTAGAGTGCTTGGTTCGGGACCAAGAGGCCGCGAGTTCAAGTCTCGCCACTCCGACCAATAGCCGATCCAAATTTGGATCGGCTATTTTTCTGTTCTTTAATATTCTATTTCTGGTAAATCTATGTACCCAAAAGGTATCTTGAACATGTCTGTTGCATATTGTTAAAAAGTTTTATATAATGTTTTTGATCTGTTAAATCCAACCATGTTTCATTCCTTCTGAATCTATGTGAAACCGAGGTGGTAAATTGGTATACCTCATACTTTTCCTTGAAGGTATACTTACCTTTATCTCCCCCTGCCTGCTGCCGATGATCCCGCTTTATATTTCCTATCTTGCAGGCTCCGGCAGATCCGGTGACAGATCATCGATCGTCAATGCCATCGGATTTGTTATCGGTTTCACTTCTGTTTTTGTATCGCTCGGAGCATTCATGGGCACAGTCGGTACATTTCTGCTTTCATACAGCAGGATTGTAGATGTCATTTGCGGCATCATAATGCTGGTTCTTGGACTCAATTTTACTGGAATAATACGTATACCCGTTTTGAACTCAGGCAAGGGCGCAGATTATTATAGCAAAAAGAGAGGTTTCTTCCCTTCCGTTCTTTTCGGTATGGTTTTCTCTGTCAGTTGGACCCCATGTGTCGGCACTTTCCTGGGGTCCGCTTTGATGATGGCTGCCTCAAGCGGAGGGTCGTTGAAAGGGACGTTCATGCTGCTGGTCTATTCTTTCGGACTCGGTATACCGTTTTTGTTGAGCGCCCTGCTGATAGACCAGGTCAAAGGCACCTTCGATTTTATAAAGAAGCATTACAAAGCCGTTACCGTTATTTCAGGGGCTCTTCTGATCATAGTCGGTGTTTTGATGATATCGGGTTTATTTGGATCACTGCTCAGATATTTATCTATATAGGAGTTCAGCTACAATGAAAAAGAATAAGAAAACCGTATTTATATGGATCATAGTTATAGTGATCGTCATCCTGGCAGCATATGCTGCTTATACCCTGCTCAGTAAAGGATACATGCCGGATATACCTGAAGACACCACTCAGGAGGAAAAACCAATAGCACCCGATTTCACTGTCTACGACTGGGAAGGCAATGAAGTACACCTCAAGGATTTTTTCGGAAAACCGATAGTCCTGAACTTTTGGGCTTCATGGTGCGGCCCCTGCAGGAGTGAAATGCCTGACTTCGATGAAGTATATTCGGAGTACGGGGATCGGGTCGAGTTCCTGATGATAAATCTTGTTGACGGCAGAAGAGAGACGCTGCAGTCAGGCAAGGAATATGCCGAGAGCCAGGGTTTTTCATTCCCGGTCTATTTCGACATGGACCTGGAAGCTTCGCTTAGCTACGGCATTACTTCATATCCGACGACCATTTTCATTGATGACGAAGGGCACTTTCTCAAAGGTTATATCGGCGCGATAAACAAACAGATCCTGCTGGACTCAATCGACCAGCTGCTTGATTGAAATAAATGGTTGACATTCGATATTTCCTGTAGTATACTATGCTAAATCATTAAACCGATGAAGCAGGAGAGTAAGCAAAGGATATTTCATACAGAGAGCTGCAGATGGTGAGAATCAGCTGAAATTACTTTGCCGAATGGGCTGCTGAGGGCGGGCTGAACGGATCAGGTCCCAGTAGGTACCGACGGAGTTCCACCGTTAAAGGGAAGGGCGTGTTATCGCACGCCGCAGAGTGGGCGCTTTCGCGTCAATTTGGGTGGCACCGCAGAAGCTTTGCAGATCTGGCTTTTGTCCCATGGGAACAGTCGACACTGTTCTCTTTGGACAAAAGCTTTTATTATTACAAAAATCCATCTTCATAACAAAGGAGGTCAACAATGGACATCGAGAGAACCATCCCCTACAAGATCTATCTGACTGAAGACGAGTTGCCCAAAGCCTGGTACAACGTTCGGGCAGACATGAAGAGCAAGATCGCGCCCATGCGCGACCCGAAAACCGGAAAACCCGTGACGGCAGATGATCTCAAGCCGGTCTTTTGTGAAGGATTGATAGAACAGGAGATGAACGATACCGACCGGTATATCGAAATCCCCCGGGAGATATTGGACTTCTACAAGATGTACCGTCCCTCCCCTCTCGTACGGGCCTATTGCCTGGAAGAAAAGCTGCAGACGCCCGCAAAAATCTACTATAAGTTTGAAGGAAACAATACCTCAGGCAGCCACAAGCTCAACAGCGCGGTCGCACAGGCATATTATGCGAAAAAGCAGGGATTGAAAGGTGTGACCACCGAAACTGGCGCAGGACAGTGGGGCACTGCCCTGAGCATGGCATGTTCATATTTCGGTTTGGATTGCAAGGTGTTCATGGTCAAAGTCTCTTACGAGCAAAAACCGTTCAGGCGTGAGGTAATGCGAACTTTCGGCGCGACAGTTACTCCCAGCCCCTCAGAAACAACCGAGATCGGAAAAGCGATACTTAAAGCACACCCCGGAACCACAGGTTCTTTGGGATGCGCGATAAGTGAAGCTGTTGAGGCTGCAGTTACTCAGCCCGGTTACCGTTATGTACTGGGCAGTGTCCTGAATCAGGTCCTGCTCCACCAAAGTGTGATCGGACTTGAAGTCAAGACTGCCATGGAAAAGTATGATATCACACCTGACATAATAATCGGATGCGCCGGCGGAGGAAGCAGCCTTGGTGGTCTGATCGCCCCGTTTGTGGGTGAAAAGCTCCGTGGAGAAAGGGATTATCGCATCATAGCCGTCGAGCCCGCATCATGCCCGAGTTTCACAAGAGGTGTATTCGCCTATGACTACTGTGACACCGGTAAAGTGTGCCCCCTGGCAAAGATGTATACCCTTGGAAGCAACTTCATTCCCTCACCCAACCACGCCGGCGGCCTGCGTTATCACGGTATGAGCCCGATCCTTTCACAGCTTTATCACGACGGCTACATGGAAGCTCAAAGTGTGGAACAGACAAAAGTGTTTGAGGCTTCGGAGCTCTTTGCCCGTGCAGAGGGCATCCTGCCTGCGCCTGAATCGGGCCATGCGATCAGTGTGGCTATCGACGAAGCACTGAAATGCAAAGAAACCGGGGAATCAAAAACTATCCTGTTCTGCCTAACCGGTACAGGGTACTTTGATCTTGTCGCCTATGAGAAGTTCCATAACGGCGAGATGAATGACTATATTCCCACTGACGAAGATCTGAAAGCAGGCTTTGCCGAACTGCCGAAGGTCTTCGAGTAAACGAAGAATGACAGAAGTAAAGGCAAGACAAGAGGTATGCTCCTCTGTCTTGCCTTTTTTCTTCTGTTTCAAATACTCCCAATGAAGTTCTCATAACTTCTTAACAAAGCATATTATCCGGTTCGCTTCCTGAAAGCCGAGATTCAGATGAAAATTATAACTGTCGATGTTGGTGATTTCACAGTCGCTTGCAAACTCCGTGCACCCGTTACTCCTTGCCCAATCTTCGCAGTATTCGACAAGTGCCCGTGCAACGCCCCTATTTCGGTAGTTCTCACGCACATATATACCTTCCAGGTAACCTACGTTTCCCAGACCGGATGTACCTTCGACATAGTCATACCTCAGCGCGCATTGGGCAAAGCCTATAGGATACTCACCTATGAATGCCAGGAAAACGACCTCTGTTTGTCCCCGCAGTAATCTCTCCATCTCCTCCATAAGGTTGACATAGGGAGTTTCATTCCAAAGCAAATGCGCAAGCTGGGTAACTTTTCCCAAATCTCTTATATCCGCCTGCCTTATATACAAAACAGTTTCACGACCTTCCGAACTGGATGTATTTTCCTTTATTTTATACCATGATGAGCGAAATGTAAATGATTTAGTTTGGTTTGACGCAAATAACGGCGATATGGTATAATTTAAAATCGATCCGAATAATAACCTGGAGGTATTTTATTGCATTCCGATGTAGTCAGGCGCTTCCTGAAAGCGCGCAAAAAAGTGATCGAAATGGACTTCGGTGGGCTCAACAGCAAGCAATTGCAGGCTGTCATGGCCACTGAGGGACCTTTGCTCGTCCTGGCAGGCGCAGGAAGCGGCAAGACGACCGTGCTCATCCAGCGCATCGCAAACCTGATAAAATTCGGTCGCGCCTCTGACTCTGACGAGATCCCTTCAAATATAACCCTGTCCGATGTCGAGTTCCTCGAAAATTACATAAAATCTCCCGATCCCGAAAAGCGCCTGGCTGCCGAAGCGCTTTGTGCCCTGGATCCGGTCCCTCCGTGGTCGATACTGGCCATAACGTTTACCAACAAAGCGGCAAACGAGCTCAAGGATCGTCTGTATGCCAAGCTGGGCAACGTCGCGCTTGACGTTTGGGCTTCGACCTTCCATTCGGCGTGTGTGAGGATACTGAGAAGGGACATTGAGCGGCTCGGTTACAGCCGAAGCTTTACGATATATGATACCGACGACAGCGAAAGGCTCATAAAGGATATCATTGCAGACCTGAACCTGGAAGAAAAGACATTTACTCCGAAATCGGTATTGAAGTATATAAGCATCGCAAAGGATAAAATGGTCTCCCCTGCCGATTATGAGAGAGCCTTTCCCGATGCTTCGTCTTATCATGCCTCGAACATCGCAAAGGCTTATGCGGAGTATCAACGCCGGCTGAAGGAAGCAAACGCGCTCGATTTTGACGATATAATCCTCCAGACAGTTATTTTGCTGCTTCGTTTTGAAGATGTGCGCGAATACTATCAGCGAAAATTCAGATACGTTTTGATCGACGAATACCAGGACACGAACAATCTTCAATATATCCTGGCCTCTACCCTGTCCGGTTATTGGAATAATATATGCGTGGTAGGAGACGATGACCAGTCCATATACCGGTTCAGGGGCGCCACGATCGAAAACATCCTTTCCTTTGACCGGCAGCATAAAGATTGCCGAGTCATCAAGCTTGAGCAGAACTACCGCAGCACGTCAAACATCCTAACGGCCGCAAACGGAGTCATTGAAAACAACACCGGACGTAAAGGCAAAAACCTCTGGACCTCAAAAGAGCAGGGGGATAAAATCATCGTATATACTGCGGACAACGAATCCGACGAAGCACATTTCGTGGCAAAGAAAATCATGGAAGGTTATACCCGCGGAGAAAAGCTGAGCAGTTTTGCCATCCTCTACAGGATCAATGCCCTTTCCAACAGGATAGAGGACGCGCTGAAACGCAACGGCATACCTTACCGCATAATCGGCGGCACCCGTTTCTTCGACAGGGCTGAGGTCAAGGACATGCTTGCCTACCTTCATGTGATCCGAAATCCCGCCGACAGTTTACGCCTTGTCCGCATTATCAACAACCCTCCCCGCGGAATTGGCAGCAAAACGGTCGAGATGCTGGGATATATCGCCCAATCGACCGGAAGGTCGATTTTCGACGTAGTTTCCAGTGCTTCCTCCTACGAACAGCTTGGAAGGAAATCAGCCGATCTGCATGCCTTTGCAGACATGATCCTGTACTTCCAAAAGCTGTCCGAAACCATGCCCCTGCCCGACCTGTATGATCTGGTCCTTGAAAAGTCGGGCTACCTGAACCATCTGAGGCAACGCGCCGAAACCGACCCCGACGCAGCCAACAGGATCGAGAACATATTGGAGCTGAAGTCGAGCATAATCACTTACGTCGAACAGGCGGATGAACCGACGCTTGCCGGTTTCCTCGACGAGGTTTCGCTTTTCACTGATATAGACAACTACGACAATGATGCTGATTCGGTCGTCCTGATGACCATTCACAGCGCCAAGGGACTCGAGTTCCCTTCCGTGTTCCTGGTCGGTCTCGAAGAAGGCGTATTCCCCGGATTTCGCAGCATAGGCTTTCCAGAAGAGCTTGAAGAAGAGCGCCGCCTTTGTTATGTAGGCATAACCAGGGCGCGGGAGAAACTTGTCATCACACATTCCAAATCCCGTATGCTGTTTGGGCATACTTCATATAACCGCGTTTCCCGCTTTGTCGATGAGATCCCGCATGAATGCGTAGACCATGTCGAGTCCGAACTGCTGTCGATGAACGGGATCTACAGTTTCGGTGATCGCTCAACTCGTGATTTCTTCCCCGGTCAGGGGGCGAACCGAAACAGGCATTCTCCATACGGGTCTTCAAGCAAGCCTGCGGCCAGTTCAGCGGCCACTTCTGCAGGAAGCGCGAACACCTCTCTGCCCGACCTGAAAAAAGGCGACATGATAACACACAAGGCATTCGGTGAAGGAATGGTCGTAAAAATAACACCGATGGGTGGAGATGCGCTTATTGAAGTCGCATTCTCTGAAGGCACGAAGAGGTTGATGCTCAAAACCGCGTTAAAGTTTATCACAAAGCACTAAAGGAGCGGAATCGATGGACTATTTTCATGTAACTCTCAGTGAGCGGGAAGTAGCGTCACACAGCATACTGGCGCTTGCACATCTGGGGGATTCCGTTTACGAACTGATGGTGCGCACAAGGCTGCTTATCAACGCAGATCTGACAAACCGTACTATGCACAACGAGACGCTGAACTATGTAAACGCAAGCGCCCAGTTTGAAGCATATCAAAAGATAAAAGACATCCTTACCCCGTTCGAGGCGGACATCTTCAGGCGCGGCAGGAACGCACGCGTCAAAACGGTCCCCAGGAATGCGGATAGGGCCAAGTACCATACGGCGACAGGCGTTGAAGCTCTCTTTGGTGCCCTTTGGCTTTCGGGGAACCACGAGCGTTTGAATCAGCTGTTTGAGATCATCGTTGATCCCTAGCTTCTGATAAACCTGCTTTCATTGACCTGAACATATCAAATAAACTAATTTGTGAAGGAGTTTCTTATGAGCGGTCATTCAAAGTGGAAAAATATCCAGGCAACTAAGAATAAAAACGACGCACAGCGTGCAAAAATCTTTACGAAGCTTTCGCGTGAAATAGTCGTTGCCGTCAGAGAAGGAGGAGCAAATCCCGAATCCAACTCGAGGCTTCGCGACGTCATCGCAAAAGCCAGGGCGGCAAATGTACCCAACGACAACATCAACCGCGTTATAGCACGTGCCTCCGGCAGCGTCGACCAATCAAACTACGAACGCATAAACTATGAAGGCTACGGTCCCGCAGGAGTTGCAGTCATTGTCGAGTGCATGACTGACAACCGTAACAGGACTGCTTCCGACTTGCGACACTATTTTGACAAATACGGCGGCAACCTTGGCGCTACAGGTTGTGTCTCATGGCTCTTTGACAGTAAAGGAGTTATTGTCATTGAGCGCGGGACCCTGGATGAGGATCAGGTAATGATGGATGCGCTTGACGCAGGTGCTTCCGATTTCGAAGCGGAAGACGAGTCCTTTATCATCTTTACCGATCCTGATGATTTCAGCGCAGTCCGCGAGGCTTTGGAACGCAAAAAATACAGCTTCATAAGTGCCCAGGTAGAAATGGTCCCTCAAAACTACGTCAGACTGAGCAATGAAGAAGACATCAAAAACATGAGCAGGCTGATAGAGATGCTTGAGGACAACGACGACGTACAGCAGATCTGGCACAACTGGGAAGAAGCATAACTGAGTTCATTAATTATAGAGCTGAGCACATTCAATTGCTTTACTGGAAACCTCTCGCAGCATTAAGCAGGAAACGCACCGAAATCATAAATGGATCCATCTTGATACTTAGTATCATTACTTATCCATACCATTACCATGTACCATTACTTATCCACTTTTCAAAAATGATACTTGAAAAATCATAAAGTTTGGTTTAAGATATATACCAATATGCATAAAGGCTGCGACAGGGAGAGTAGCGAGGAGCGGTTGCAGACAGAGATTTGCGGTCACCGGCTGAAAGCCGCAATCTGGAACTCCCAAGTGAAGTTCACCCTTGAGCCCCGATCTGAAGGCCATACATGTCGTTATGGTTGGTAGGACACGGCGTTTGCCGCGTTAAGGCTTGGAGCGCAATGCTCCGTCGAGTGCAGCCTGTTTGGCTGAACTTGGGTGGTACCGCGAAGTCAGCTTCGTCCCATTGTGGATGGAGCTTTTTTTATAGCTTCTTCATATCAAGCAACAGGAGAAAGGGTAATATTATGAAGGAAAAACTATTGTCTTTAAGGCAGTCTGCCGAGAAAGATTTGCACTCAGCTTCAACGAGCAAGGAACTTGAGGAGATCAGGATCCGCTATCTCGGCAAAAAGGGAGAGCTTACGGCTATCCTGAAGCAGATGGGTTCGCTGCCACCGGAGGAGCGACCCATAATGGGAGCCCTTGCAAACGAGGTCAGGCAGCTGATCGAGGAAATGCTCCAGTCAAGGAGCGTTGAAATCGAGAGACTGGAGCTTGAAAACAGGCTGCTCCGTGAAGATCTCGACATCACTCTTCCGTCGAAGCGCAGGCCCCTGGGGCATAAACATCCGATGAACATCCTGCTGGACGAGATAAAGGACCTGTTCAGGGGCATGGGCTTCGAAATAGCCGAAGGTCCCGAGGTGGAGACGACATACTACAATTTTACCGCCCTCAACACTCCTGAAGGGCATCCGTCCCGTGATATGCAGGACACTTTCTACTTTTCAGATGACGTACTGCTCAGGACCCAGACTTCGTCTGTCCAGATACGTGTCATGGAAAACAGGCAGCCGCCAATACGGGTCATCGCTCCGGGGCGTGTTTACCGCAAGGATGAAGTCGACGCTACACACTCGCCTATGTTCCATCAGATAGAAGGACTGGTGGTCGATAAGGGCATTACGATGGGTGATCTGAAGGGCACACTTGACGCAGTGTTCAAGCAGTTATACGGCCCGCAATCCAAGACCCGCTTCCGTCCGCACTACTTCCCTTTCACTGAGCCGTCCGCCGAGATGGACCTGATGTGTTTCGCTTGCCACGGAAAGGGATGCAGAGTATGTAAAGGCGAAGGCTGGATCGAAATGCTAGGATGTGGTATGGTCCATCCGAAAGTGCTGGAGTACTGCAATATCGATCCGGAGATATATACAGGATATGCATTCGGTATGGGCACGGATCGTATGGCCATGATGAGATACAAGGTCAACGACATGCGCCTGTTCTTTGAAAATGATATGCGTTTTCTTGCGCAGTTCTGAAAGTGAGGCTTTGCTATGAAACTATCCAGGAAATGGCTCAATGAGTTCGTAGACGTTTCAGATATATCCGATAAGGAATATGCCGACTTGATGACGATGTCGGGTTCTATCGTTGAAGGCATCACCAAACCAGGTGCCGAAATCACGAATGTGGTAGTGGGACAAATACTGGAGGTCGTCCCCCATCCGAATGCCGACAAGTTGTCTGTATGTACAGTAAACATCGGAAAACCCGATACGATCACAATCGTGACCGGGGCGAAAAACGTAAAACCGGGAGATATCGTTCCTGTGGCGCTTGACGGCGCTTCCCTGCCCGGGGGGATCAACATAAAAACCACAAATATGCGCGGTGTTGAATCCCAGGGCATGCTCTGCTCCATCGGGGAACTGGCTCTTACTCCAAACGACATTCCAGGCACAGACAACAGCGGGATATTGATCCTTAATGATGACGGAAATGACATATCCCTGGAGGGAGTCGAACTTGGCGACGATATACGTCCGGTGCTCGGTTTGGATGATACGGTCGCAGAGTTTGAAATCACTCCGAACAGGCCCGATTGCCTCAGCGTCATCGGCCTGGCAAGGGAAACTTCGGTAGTGTTTGACCGCCCGCTTACAATCCGTGAGCCTGTCGTAAAAGGCAGCGGCGGAAATATCGATGACTACCTGGAAGTTGAAATCCAAAGCGACCTCTGCAAACGCTATGCGGCAAGGGTCGTCACAGATGTTAAGATCGGCCCCTCCCCTGCCTGGCTTCGCGACCGGCTGCGCTCGAGCGGCATCCGCCCGATCAACAACATAGTTGATATTACAAACTATGTGATGCTGGAATATGGCCAGCCGATGCACGCCTTCGATTATTCCTGCCTTGACGGGAAGAAAATAATCGTGCGTACTTCCCGCAAGGATGAAACGATCGACACTTTGGATGAAAAAAAGCGGGTCCTGAAGGAGGGCACTCTCCTCATATGTGACGAGAAAAAACCTGTAGCGATCGCGGGTGTCATGGGCGGAGCCAACAGTGAGATCACCGGCCAAACCAAAGTGATCGTATTCGAGTCGGCCAATTTCAACGGTCCTTCAGTCCGCAGGACAGCCATTTCTCTCGGAATGCGCACCGAGTCCTCTTCGCGCTTTGAAAAAGGGCTCGACCCCGAGAATGTGATCCCTGCGCTTCAGCGCGCCTGTGAACTGGTAGAACTGCTCGGAGCTGGCAAAGTCGTTGACGGCATCATAGACAATTATCCTTCACCCGTTCGGACACGTACGATCACTCTTGAGCCTGAAAAGATCAACTCTTTGCTCGGAACTGACCTGACAGAAGGATATATGAAACAGGTCCTTGCTAAGCTCGGCTTCGGGATCGACGGCAACCGTGTCTCTGTGCCTTCATGGCGTGCCGACGTGGAGAGGATGCAGGATCTGGCCGAGGAAATAGCGCGCATTTACGGATATGAGAATATCCCGATGTCGCTCATGCGAGGAGTCACGACCATCGGAGCGCTCTCCGCAAAGCAAAAAGCCGAGAAGGTAATAGAAAATACCTGCTACGCCCTTGGATACAGCGACATCATAACATACTCATTCATAAGCCCGACTTATTATGACAAGATCATGATGCCTGAGGACAGTCCGCTCAGAAAGTCCCTGGAGATCCTCAATCCACTGGGTGAAGACACCGGAATCATGAGGACGGTCTCCCTGCCCTCCATGATGGAAACACTTGCACGGAATTTCAACAACCGCAACGAATCTGTCAAATTCTTCGAGATGGCAAAAGTGTATGTCCCGACAGATGATAAGCTGCCGGAGGAAAGAAAAGTGCTCACGCTCGGAGTTTACGGAGGAGATTTCGACTTTTTCGAGCTGAAGGGTGACATAGAAGCCATTCTCGATTCCCTGCGCATAGACTACAGCTTTAGCAAGGTATACGATTTGAGTTCGTACCATCCGGGCCAATGTGCGGAAGTACTATCCGGCGGTGTTCGTATCGGAGTATTCGGTCAGGTCCATCCGCTTGTTGTCGAAAACTATGATATGGACGTACGCGTTTATGCGGCCGAGCTCGATTTCAACGCCATGTTCGGGTCGGTCGGACCGGATGCGGTGTATACTCCCCTTCCCAGGTTCCCGGCAACGACCAGGGATATGGCAGTCGTATGCGACATTGCGGTGCCTGCCGGCAAACTCGTTGAAACCGTAAAGGAAGTTTCCGGGGATGTGCTGGAAAGTGCCGAGATCTTCGACGTGTATACAGGAGACCAGGTCCCGCAGGGCAAGAAGAGCGTTGCTCTGTCTCTGAAATTCAGGCACTCAGACCGCACACTCACCGATGAGGAAGCCGACTCGCTATTCAACAGCTGTCTCTCCGCTCTCGGCGAGAAATACGGAGCAGTGCTGAGATAGGCAGCTGAGATAAATATTAACAAAATATAAACTTTCAATAATCACTTTACATCGGCAAATTTTCACTGTAAAATAAACCTAAATGAAGCGTTTGTCTGAAGGGGGGCTTGAAGTATGGACAATACACGAAAGTTTAACCTGGCCGAGGAACACAAGCTTGAGATGAAAGCCATACTGTCCTCTGTCTATGAGTCTTTGAAAGAGAAAGGTTATAACCCTATAAACCAGATCGTCGGTTACCTGCTTTCGGAAGACCCCACCTATATAACCAACTACAACAATGCACGCAGTCTGATACGCAAGATCGACCGTGACGAACTCATGCAGGAACTTGTTCGCAATTTTCTTAAAGATTCATTGTAAATGCTTCAGGTTTATCAAAACTGTATAACATGCTCATTAAGTGGGAATATGCATTTTGTATCGGCATATTCCCTCATATTTTCTTCCTCATTTTGCTATTCATGTTTATTTGACAATGATTTGTATATGTGTTAAAATAAAGTAACAATTTGTTACGATTTTTCCAGCGTTTGGTTGTGTATATATTACATTCATCCATTTACTTTTTTGTACGGAGGTATCTATGTCAGAGAACAAATTGCTCCATTATAAAGACTTTCCGCTGTTGAGACAGGGAAATATCATATATTACGGAAATATTACCGACAAGTATATCATAATGATGCAGGTCATGGAAACCAAGAAGATCAAGGACCTTGACGTTGCTTCGAGAGTTTCGATACAGCTCCAGCATACCGATCCGAACATGACTTCAAAAAATCGAGTGGTGAAAAAAAGCGAGAAAAAAGGCCTGTATGAGGCTATGGACCTTGCTTATATCTGGCTGACACGAGCACTGAACTCGTAGCTCTGAGCGATGCTTGCCAATTCAAACTTTCAGGAAGTCGATAATCGGAGGATGTTATGAATTCATTTCCCGGACTTTTAAAGAAGATAGCTGCTGCGGCCATGGTCTCGGTAATGCTTACCGTATCCGTTTCCGCTGTGGAAGTTGGGATCGTCGATGCAGGCGCACTGAACATGCGTTCATCCAACTCCACCTCATCCAAGATCGTCGCCGTTGCCAAGCGTGGGGCAAAAGTTATAATCCTTGAAAAGAACGGTGATTGGTATCGCGTCAACTACGATTACGAAGAAGGTTATATGTCCGCGGAATATATCAGGACAGACAGTTCCGAGGACTTTTCGGAAGATCCCATAGACGGCACCGTGACAGGATCTGTTGTCAATGTGCGCAGCAAGCCGGACACTTCAAGTACCGTCCTGCTTCAGCTTCGTAAAGGCACCCATGTTAAAGCTATCGGTGTTGAAGCCGGATGGTACAAGGTAAAGTACGGCAATACAGTCGGTTACATACATCCCGATTACTTTGTCATCGAGAAACATCAGTCACAGGCTGCCTCACAAAACCGGGCCTCCGAATCCACTGCCCCTTCCGAATCCGAAGCGGTCGACACCGAAGTATCTGCCGATGCTGAAACCCAAAGTGATTTGCGAAGCGAAATCGTTGAATTTGCCAGGCAATTGCTAGGTGTCAAATATGCCTATGGCGGTCGCTCACCCAAGACAGGATTCGACTGTTCGGGATTTGTCTACTATGTATTCAAAAACTTCGGATATACTCTCAATCCCGGTGCAAGCAACCAGATGACCAAGGTAAAGCTCATTTCAAAGAACGAACTGCTGCCCGGCGATCTTGTATTCTTTAACGACGGCAGCGCAAAAACTGCAAGTCATGTCGGCATTTATATCGGCAGCAACAAGTTCATCCACGCTGTCAAACCCGGTAAGCCGGTATCGATCAATTCGCTTTCCGAGTCCTATTATTCACGCAATTATGTGGGCGCGGGCAGAGTTTTGAGCTAGTTCAATAAAGCGAAAAAAAAGGTGTGCAGATGGTTCGATGACCAAATGCACACCTTTTTGAATGCATTAATTTGCTTCACTGATTTATGTCTGCACATAGTACAATATCTATACTACTCAATCTATACTACTCATAAATTTTCATATACTGTAAATCTTATCATACTCTCAAATCTTCATACCTATCTCAAATCTTCATACTTACTTGTAAAAAGTAATTACCAATGCTGTTGCCGGAACTCATTCGTCTTCTTTCGGGTCCGCATCCCCGGAATCACTGAACAGATCCGAAATATACTTATCAAAAGACTCCTTTGTGAAAATTACATTCAACACGTCAAGGAGTGCCCCGGATGTCATCTTTTCCGGGAAATTCAATGCCTGCAACAGTTTCTTCCTTCTCTCAGAGCTTCCTGCCCGGCCTGTCAGGCCCGCACTGTAAAGGTCCGTAACTGATATTTGCCTGTCCGGCCCCGATAGTGACGTGTCGGCGGATCCGCATCCGGATTTGCTCTGTCTGCTGCTTATTGTTCCGGAGTTCTCTCCGTATGTCACTTTACTTTCTCTCGATCCGTCCGGACTCAAAAAGGTCGCACCCGCACGCCTCAGTGCATTAAGTATCACTTCCGGCGGCATTCCTTCCACGCCGAGCTTTCCTTCCCTGGATGGCACGGCCTTTCTCTTTTCTTTGCCGTAAATATCCGGGATATATGCATGTTTTATCAGTTCAGGCGCGACGCAGCCTTTTATGTGATTCCTTATCAGGAATCCAGCCGAATCGCTGTCCGTGAGTATGATGATACCCCTTGCTCTTGCCAGCTCTTTGATCAGATCCATTTTCACTCTGTCCGAAAAAAGCCGGAATCCTGAAGTTTCAATAACAAGCGTGTCCACTACCTGGGAGACGGTGTTCTTGTCGTACTTGCCTTCGACTATTATAATTTCTTTAATTTTCTGCTTTTCTCTTATCATGATCAGGTTCCTGTCACCAATCGTTTATAATCGATATCAGCCTGCCTGCTGCTCATGCAGACTGCTCAGATTTAGCAGCAACAGTTCGAGGAGCACTTCCCTGTCCCCGCCCGAAGTCTTCATTTTATGATCGCATTCGGCACACAGTTTCAGAGCCTCTGCACACCACTTTTCGGAAAGTCTCCTGGCAGAACCGACTGTCTTTGAGACAAGAAAAGGATACTTTATATCCAGTTGGTTCCTTATAAAGCTTTCCGGATTCCCGCTTCTCATGATTTTTTGCGTATAGAATAGCCTTCTCAGCTGTTTCCCCAACGCCGCAAGTATGAGCGTCGGGTCATTCTTCATCCTGATGAGGTCCCGCATCAGTGCGATCGCTTCCGAATAACGCTGTTCCACAACGGCATCAGTCATATTATATATGACCGCATCCAGAACGGGCATGCAGACCGCATCGATGTCTGATTTTGTGATCCTGGCTCCGCGTGCATATGCTGCGACCTTTTCGATCTCCAGCCTGAGCTTGTACATGTATTTACCGCACACATGGAGCATATACATCGCATCCGAAGTATCGATCTCTTTTTTTAGTGCATGAAAGTGTCTTTTTAGCCAGGAAATCAGTTCCGTGTCGTGCTGGACCGAAAACTCCACGATCCGGCCCGCCCTGACAATGGATTTATAGAGCCTGGTATTTGCTTTGGGTTTGAATTCCAGTACATCATATACGAATATGAGACAAGTCGTTTGCGGCAAATCTGAAACCATCGCTTCCAGGTCTTCAAGCCCCGATCCATTTGAACGGAAGATATCATAATCACGCACAACGACCAGCTTTCGTTCGGAAAATACGGGCAAGGATTCCACCGCGTCCTGCAGCGAATCCAGGCTCATATCGCTTCCGTCAAAGAGAGTATAGTTGAATTGCTCCATTTCGGGAGCGACCAGCATTGACTTGATTTGACTGAGGTAGTGCTCAAGAAGGTATTTCTCCTCACCATGAAAAACATAAATACTCTTTATTTCGCCGTTCTTTATATCGGACTTCAATAACCTGAATCCGCTTTCGGTATCATTTTTAGATGCCATCAATATCACCTTCAGCTTTTCACTCTAATTTCCACTGTACCCTGTTTGTCGGTCCGATAGATATCAATTCCCCTGGCTTTCAATCTTCCCAGAGTTTCTTCGGAAGGGTGCCCATAGCTGTTTTCTCCCGATGAGATCACTGCCACCTCGGGTCTGGCTGCGTCAAGGAGAACATCGCCTGTAGATTTTCTTGAACCGTGATGTCCCGCAACGAGAAGCTCTATGTCGGGCAACTCTTCCCTTTCGGTCAGGATCCTTTCCGATATAAAAGCAGCATCACCGGTAACCAATGCATTGAACTCACCCGCAGACAGCATTACACACATTGTTTCCTCTTCATTGCTTTTCTTGACGATCGGCCGAAAGACCTTTATGCTGCATCCCGCCATATCTATCAGGTAATTGTCATCAACTGCAAGAACCTTTATACCGTATTCCGCCAAAGTGTTTGCTGTCTCCTGAGATGCTATCGTTGCCGGTATGGCAGCATACTCTATATCAACGTTTTCCGATAACTCTTTGATTCCGTTTATATGGTCGCTGTGAGTATGAGTAAGTATTATCATATCGATTTTTTGCCTGTTCTTGTTGAGCAAATATTCTGCGGCAATATTTCCAGCACCTGGATACCTGTTCCCTCCGCAATCGATCATCACGGTGTATGCGCCCGACATGGCCACGATAGACTGCCCCTGTCCTACATCGAGTAACGCTATCGTCATATCGCCGTCAAGCATATCCAGCTCCGACAAAATGACGGAACAGCCGAACGTTGTTGCCGCCAACAGAGCAGCTACCCGGGCTAGCCTCATGTTCTTTCTGTTAAAAATACATAGCAGTGATAAAAAAGCTATAAATATGATCCAGATAAATATAAACGGATTTTTAAGATCCAATACTGCATATGGTATACGAGCGGAAATCGAAGCAATCCTGTTGATGTACCTTACTCCAAGACTTATAGGGATCGCAATGAACTCTGCAGCTGGCAACCAGACAAACGCAAGCACCACACAGATCGTACACAGGTAAAACACGAGTGATACCATCCAAAGCGACATCAGATTGCTCAGCGGTGATATCAGCGATAAGCGACCAAAATACCAAAGTACGGGAAACATCGTCAAGGCATTTGCGGATATCGTAGCACAGAGCGCATTGACAAGGAACTTTATCACCGGATTTCTGCGACGTTTACCGGGTATTGCAGAGTATATTTTCATCTGAAGACGGGGCGAGAACAATATCATGCCCAGAGTTGCCAGAAAGCTGAGCTGTAATCCAATATCCATAATACAAAAAGGATTGATTATTAGCAAGACCAGTATTGCGGCAGATAGTGATGTGACCGGGTCCTCTTCACGTCCCGCAATTTTTGCGGCCAATAATATCGTTTGCATGACTAATGCCCTGATCGCCGAAGGTGCGGATCCGGTCATGGCAACAAAGAAAAGCATGACCGGTACAGCAACTATAGCAGCTGTCTTTTGCCTTTTGAAAACGAACAGCAGCATACTCACAAGGAACACTACATGCATACCCGATACTGAAATGATATGTGACAAGCCAGCACCGGTCAAGGCAAATTGCGCACTCCGGGGCAGGTCGGATCTGTCTCCGGTCATCAGCGCCTTTACAAACCCAAGTTCGATACCGTCGAACAGACGGTCCAGCTTTTCGTTTATTGCCTTCCTGGCTGCCGCAGGAAGGTATTTTAGCGATACATTGCCGGAACTTTCAACTGCGATTTCCCCTATTTGCTCCGCATCTATATAAATACCCTTTGCCCTGTAATATGTAAGAAAATCGAAGTCACGTACTGCCTGCGGCAAAGAGAATCTGACGTGTACGGTCAGCCTGTCGCCTGGCTTCACGTCGACATCATCATATAGACGGAGATTTATCTTATGCCCTCCACCGTCCTTTGCAAAAATCCTTGAAGACCGGCTGGACCGCATGGGATAGTCAAGTACTTCAAAGGTCTCTGCCGCTTCCCTGCCGGATAAATCGATCGCCGGGACATATATCAAAGATTCAAACATTACCAGCCAGAAACTTCCGATCAAAAATCCGATCAGGATGATCATTGCCCTTGCATATATCAAACGGTTTTTTCGATCCCTTTTTTCATACCTGCCTCCGGAATTCAAGTGTTCGCCGCAAAATCCCACGGGCAGATCCGAAAAACATATAGGTCTTTCCTTGCCGGAACCCGGGCAGATTTTTCGTGTACGTCCTCTAACAGAACTGCATTTTATGAAGATTTGTGATGGCAATTTGCAATATCTTATCAGATATAAAATTGAGAGCAAAAGCGTGGTTGTCCCCGCCGCTGCGGCGAGGACAACCCGGATCTCTCCATGAGCATTGATCATTATGGCAATGGCGGCGGTAAAGCCTGATGCAAAGCTCATCAGCCTGCGCATGACCATTCACCGCGAGATCAGCCCGGCGGCCAGGTCATATCGCGGCCGGCCAGCAAATGGAAATGCAGGTGCGGGACCGACTGCTGTGCCTGGGGCCCGCAGTTTGTAACGACTCTGAAGCCGTCCTTCAGGTTGAGCCGGCTGGAAACTGCGGAAATCGCTTCAAAAATGCTTGCCGTCAGGGCCGAGTTTTCCTGGTTTATATGCGCTGCCGATTCTATATGCTGCTTGGGGATGAACAATATATGGACGGGTGCCTGAGGATCGATGTCGTAAAAAGCATAGACATTATCGTCCTCATAGACCTTTTTCGAGGGGATCTCTCCGGAAACGATTTTACAAAACAGACATTCCGACATGTTCTTCACCTCGCATACCATATTTTATGGTTATATTGAAGCCTGTATCATGGACATAAGAAAGCTTATATGGTGTAAAATCAACACCTTTACTGCTTGACTGCATCGTTGACGAAAGATTCAACCAATGCGAGTGCTTCGTTCACCTTTGCAGGATCCTTTCCTCCGCCCATAGCCGATGTCGGTTTTCCTCCTCCGCTGCCTCCTGCTGCGCTGCAGACCTGACGTACAAGATTTCCGGCATTCATTCCTCTGTTTACGGCTTCTTTGCCGCATACAGCAAGGAAAGTTACCTTATCCCCTGAAACAGAAGCCAGCACAGCAACAACGGTCGGCTCTTTGTCAACCAGCCAGTCTCCCATCGTCCGCAAAGACTGTGTATCAACATTTCCTACATTGGCGGTTATCAATTTCAGTTCCTTTACGTTCCTGGCGGATTTCAGGAGTCCCTCGACACTGCCGACTGCTTCCTTTGCTTTCAGCGCCTCATTTTCCTGCCGCAGCGACTTGAGCTCGTCCAAAGTCTGGCGGACTTTCTTAACCAGGTCCGCAGGGCTTGACTTCAGAAGCTCCGATACTTCATTGAGGATGCTTGTCCTTGCTTCAAGCTCATCAAGCACTGCAGAGCCAACCTTTGCTTCGATGCGGCGTACACCGGCAGCTATCGACGATTCGGATATGATCTTGAAGGAACCTGCTTTGGCAGTGTTGTCGAGATGCGTGCCTCCGCACAACTCAATTGAATAATCGCCCATTCGAACGACTCTTACCACATCACCGTATTTTTCACCGAACAATGCCATGGCGCCAAGTTTCTTTGCCTCATCGATCGGCATTTCTCTTATCTCTATCTGATATCCGTTCAGGATAGCTTCGTTGACGGCGCGTTCAATGTCTTCCAGCTCTTCCTGTGTCAGGGCTGCAAAGTGAGTAAAGTCAAACCTCAGTCTGTCCGGTTCGACAAGGGAACCCGCCTGCTCTACATGCTCTCCAAGCTTGGAACGGAGAGCTTTCTGCAAAAGGTGTGTAGCCGAATGTGCACGCATGATGGCTTTGCGGCGCTGCAAGTCGATCTCTGCTGTTACTTCGTCTCCAGCGGAAATTTTACCTTCGACCACGACTCCGTTGTGGACGAATTTGCCGTCGCTCAGTTTCTGGACATTCTCGACATAAATGCGGCCGCTCTTTGAACTGATGTGGCCTGTGTCCGATATCTGTCCTCCGCTTTCGGCGTAAAACGGCGTGCGATCCAGAACAACCGATACCTGTTGCTTTTCTTCTGCCTGGGATGAAAGCTCTCCCTCGGCGACTATTGCCAGGATCTTTGCTTTTTCAATGTGGCTCGTATAACCTGTGAAAACGGTTGTGATCTCCTTGTCAAGTCCGAAATCGGTATGCGTCCAACCAACATCACCCAGGGATGCGCGAGCCGCGCGGGCCCTCTCACGCTGCTGCGACATGAGGTTTTCGAATCCTTCCCTGTCAAGTTCCAGACCGTTTTCTTCCAGGATCTCCAGAGTGAGATCTATCGGGAATCCGAACGTGTCATACAGCTTGAAGGCATCTTCGCCGGACAACACTTTCTCTCCCGAGCCTTTCAGGCTGTTGACCCGCTCGCTGAGGAGCTTCATTCCCGAATCTATAGTAAGGCGGAACCGCTCTTCTTCCATAGCGATTACTTTCTTGATGTACTCTGCTTTTTCGGAAAGCTCGGGATATGCGCCGCAGCTTTCCCGGATGACGGTTTCGCATACTTTGCTCAGGAACGGGCCGTCGATCCCAAGCAGCTTTCCGTGCCTTGCAGCCCTGCGGAGAAGCCTGCGCAGCACATATCCCCTGCCCTCGTTTGAAGGCAGCACACCGTCGCTTACCATCATCGTCGTCGAGCGGATGTGGTCGGTTATAACGCGGAGAGAAACGTCGCTTTTTTCGTTTTCCTTGTATCTGACTCCTGCAATATCGGAGACATGCGACATAATGTTGCGAATAGTATCAACTTCGAATATGCTGCCCACACCCTGAAGCACACATGCAAGGCGCTCAAGGCCCATACCGGTGTCGATATTCTTCTGTGCCAGCGGAGTGTAATTTCCCTTTCCGTCACCGTCAAACTGGGTGAACACCAGGTTCCACAGCTCTACATACCTGTCGCAGTCACATCCTACGGCACATGTTTCCTTCCCGCAGCCGTACTCCTCTCCTCGGTCAAAGTGGATCTCAGAGCACGGCCCGCACGGACCGGACCCGATTTCCCAGAAGTTGTCTTCGAATCTGAAAACGCGGGACGGGTCGACGCCGACATCTTCTGTCCAATATTTAAAAGCCTCGTCATCATCAGTATAGATGGTGATCCAAAGGCGATCGGGATCGATTTCAAGCTCCTTCGTCATGAACTCCCATGCCCAGGTTATGGCCTCTTTCTTGAAATAGTCTCCGAAGGAGAAATTGCCGAGCATTTCGAAGAAAGTGGCATGCCGTGCCGTTTTTCCGACCCTTTCGATGTCGGGGGTCCTAATGCACTTCTGGCAAGTCGTCATACGTGTTCTGGGCGGCACTGCGCTGCCGGAGAAATACGGCTTTAACGGGGCCATACCGGCGTTGATCAGCAGCAGCGAAGCGTCACCGCTCGGGATCAGCGAAAAGCTGGGATGGCGAAGGTGACCTTTGCTCTCAAAAAATGACAGGAACTTCTCTCTTATTTCGTTCAGTCCAAGGTTTTTCATGAATTCGCAACTCCTCAAACAAGGTAAATGATAAACTGCAGATGATTTGCATATTTTATACGATTGTGGCATCTTATGTCAATTGCTAATTAACTTGCCGAACAAATAATCGGCCGATAGCGTCGCATAGGCGTTTATCTCCATATCCGCGATACTGCCCGCAGCCCACTCGTAAAACGCCTGGCTCCCGATCATCGCTGCATTGTCGCCGCACAGGCTTACCGGAGGAACATAAAGATCGAGACCGGCTGCAGAAGCCTCCCTCGCCAGATCCGCACGCAGGACCGAATTGGCCACAACACCTCCTGCCGCACAAAGCTTTTTATATCCGTATTCCCTGCAAGCGTTAACTGCTCTCGGAACTATCTGATCGCTTATTGCCTTGCATATCGAAGCAGCAAGACCGGGCAGATCAAGCTCTGCCCCCTTTTGCTCCGCGTTGTGGACGAGGTTTATGATCGCTGTCTTCAGTCCTGAAAACGACATGTCAAAAGGTGAGCCTTCCACCTTTGCCCTTGGGAGCAAATAAGCATCGGGATCGGCGCCCGCGGATAGCGAATCGAGCACCTTTCCTCCCGGATATCCGATCCCCAGGACCCTTGCGGCCTTATCGAAAGTCTCTCCGGCGGCATCGTCCCGTGTCGAGCCGATCACCCGATAGTCTGTGTAACCGTCCACACCTAGCAAAAGTGTATGCCCGCCGGAAGCGACGAGGCACATGAACGGAGGTTCGAGATCGGGATAGGCCAGGTAGTTTGCCGCTACATGGCCCCGAATATGATGTACGGGGATCAGCGGAACGTCCAGGGCCATGGCAACGCCTTTCGCGTAGTTCAAACCTACAAGTAAAGCACCTATCAGCCCCGGCGCAAATGTCACCGCAACAGCGTCGATATCAGCCAGTGAGATACCGGCATTCCTTATTGCGAGGGCAGACAGCCCGTCGATCACTTCGGCGTGCTTTCTTGACGCGATTTCGGGAACGACGCCTCCGTAAATCCTGTGCATCTCGATTTGAGAAGCGATTTCGCTTGATAAGATCCTGCGCCCTCCCCGTACTACCGCTACGGCCGTTTCATCGCAGGATGATTCTATTGCCAGTATCAAGCTGTCATCATTTTGCGAATTTTTTGTGCCGATGCCATGTTTCCTGTGTGTACTTCTGTCTGTCAACTTACTTCAAATCTCCAATTCCGGTCAAATCATTTTTATTCGATGTTCAAAGTTTACAGTTATTTTTTAGAGTTTATAGTTATTTATTTTCGGAGTTTTCCAAATCGTTTGCTGTCAGTATCGGAGATATCCAGCAGCATAATATACGCGTCTTCCGTAGGATTTCGATAGTAGTTGATCCTCTTTCCGACCGGCCTGAAGCCGAAGCTTCGGTAGAGCGATATGGCGACTTCGTTAGAAACCCTTACCTCCAGAGTGACTGACGTTACATCCATTTCCCTGCATGTTTCCAGGATCCTTGACAGCAATTTCTTTCCGATCCCAAGCCTTCGATGATCGGGTGAAACGGCAATATTGGTTACATAAGCTTCATCGAACACGACATGCATACCGATATAACCGACGGGGGTCTTTTCATCGGCAATTGCCACAAAGTACCTTGCATGCTCGTTCATAAGCTCGTCAAAGAACATTTTCCTGGACCAGGGTATCGAAAAACTCCTGTTGTCTATTTCAACCACCTGATCAAGGTGTGCAAACGCCATCGGTACTATTCTGATCTCCATCCAGGCCTTCATCCTCTGCTTTCAGCAAGCCGGCGATCTTTTCGACAGCAAGGCTTATCCTCCGCGCGGCTTCTTCGTATATTTCCGAACTGCCGCCGTACGGATCCGGGATATCCTCTGTCGGCATAGGGAATATCTTGTCCCTGTATTGCGGGTACTGAGACAGCAAAACTCTTACATGACCATTTGTCATGCCGTATATTCTATAGGCATTTTTCAGGTCATCTTCCGTGATGTTCTGCGACATGTGCGAACTGATATCTGCGCCGTACGCACTTGCCGCGACAACCGCCTTGTCGGTGGCAGGTGCAGATGCATACACCGCGATACCCCTCGATGAGGCACGGGCATCCAATCCCGTTTCCTCGGCAATATGATTGAATATACCTGCAGCCATTGGGCTCCTGCAAGTATTTCCGGTACAAACAAACAAAATCTGTTTCATATCATCGCTTAGTCCTTCTTGGCATCAGTCTCAAAGGTTTGCAATGCTTGCGGTATATCATTACACTCATGTCTATGTTTCTCATAACTTATTTACTTATCTACACATACCAGTTTTCTTATCTGCAAATATCTTATCATATTTTCTCATCTTGGCATCATACCAGCTCTCATGCCGGCTCAGCATCAAACCATATCTTATTACAAATTGGCATCATAACAGCTTTCTTATCTGCTAATTATCATACCATGTATTCTATCTACTTGGCATCATACCAGGTCTTACCCATCCTTGCATCCGCAACCAGGGGGACCTTTAATTCCACAACGCTTTGCATTTCCTCGGTCAGGATCCTGGCTACGACTTCAGCCTCCTCCTGTGGTGCTTCGACTATCAGTTCGTCGTGTACCTGCAGGACCATCCTGGCGCCGAGTCCTTCGGCCTTCAGTCTGCGGTGCACCTGCAGCATCGCCTTTTTGATTATGTCGGCGGCGGAGCCCTGGATAGGAGTATTCAGAGCGGCCCGCTCGCCAAACGACCTGATGTTGAAGTTTTTGGACTTCAACTCCGGAAGGAACCGCTGCCTGTGCATGATCGTCTTGACGTATCCCGTCTCTTTTGCAGACTCTACGACCTGCTTCATGTAGTTCTTTATGCCCGAGTAATGGTTCAGGTAACTTTCTATATAGAATTTTGCCTCACCCCTGGACACGCCTATATCCTCGGCAAGCGAAAAATCGGATATCCCGTATACGATCCCGAAGTTTACCGCTTTTGCACGCCGGCGAAGTTCAGGTGTGACCTCGTCAGGCTGAACGCCAAAGACCTGCGATGCGGTGATCGTGTGTATGTCCCGGTTCTCCCTGAATGCCTGTATCATAGCCTTGTCATCCGCAATGTGGGCAAGTACGCGAAGTTCTATCTGTGAATAGTCGGCATCTATAAGCACATGCCCTTCTTCTGCCACGAACATCTTTCTGATCTCGCTTCCGAGGTCGTCTCTCACCGGAATGTTTTGAAGGTTCGGATCGGTAGAACTAAGCCGTCCCGTGGCAGTTACCATCATATTGAATTTCGTGTGTATACGCCCGTCATCACCAATCATTTTGAGGAGGCCGTCCGCATATGTCGACTTCAGCTTTGTCAGCTGCCTGTACTCAATGATCTCTTCTATTATCGGATGCCTGCCCTTGAGTTTTTCAAGGACCTCGATATCAGTGGAATATCCCGTCTTCGTCTTCTTTACCGGAGGGAGACCCAGCTTTTCAAACAGCACTTCACCAAGGATCTTCGTCGAATTTATGTTGAACTCCCCGCCGGAATGCCGGAAGATTTCCCGCTGGCACTGTTCGATCTTCACCGAAAGCCACTCGGAGAACTCCTCAAGCTTTTTCGCGTCGACCTTCATGCCGCAGTGCTCCATTTCCGCAAGGACGGTGCAGAGCGGGAGCTCCAGGTCATAAAAAAGCTCTTTCATATCCGATTCGTCAAGAAGCTTTTGCAACATTTCACTGAGAGCGAACAATGCCGCTGCATGCGCTGCGATCGCGTTTTCAGCCTGGCTTTCGATCGACAGGGAGTTGAATGATGACCCGTCCTCATATAGCTTCGCAGATGGGACCTGGATCCCGAGATACGACAGGGCTAGACGCTCGATCGTATAGCGGCCTTCGGTCGGATTAAGAAGATATGCGCATAAAGCGGTGTCGAATATATACCCTTTGGGATATATCGACATGTCCAGCAACATTCGAATATCTGATTTGATATCCGATCCGTATTTGGATATCCCCTCACCGAAAAAAATACTGAGAAAGTCGGTCCAGCGACCGGGCTCAAAGTCACATTCGCGTGCTATATATACTTTTCCCGGGCGGTAAAATGCTAAGGCTGCCATATGCGGCTGGCATACGACGGAAACGGGTGAATTTATTCCTTCCAGTACCTCATTCCAATTCTCCGGACCAATGCGTTCAATAACAAAGTCCTGCAGCTGTTTTGCCTTTGCGCCGTCAGTGACAGGGGCCTCTATGGACAGCTTTTCAAGCAGTGACCTGAATTCAAGTCTGACGAAAATTTCGTGAAGCTTTTCATTGTCAAAAGGCTGCCTTCTGATCGATCCGACATCTATATCCAAAGGTACGTTTTTGTTTATAGTCGCAAGCTCGAAGCTCAGCAATGCCATATCATGGCCGGCTTTGAGCTTGTCGACCACACCACCGCGCATGTCGATCTGATCAAGCTTACTGTATATATCGGTTAAGCTGCCGTACTTTTGCACCAGATCGGTCGCTGTCTTTTTTCCGATTCCCGGAACCCCCGGTATATTGTCGGACGGATCCCCCATAAGGGCTTTCAGGTCGATCATTTTTTCGGGTTCAAACCCGTATTCCTCTTTGAACTTTTCCGGAGTATAAACAGTCGTCAGCGTTTGGCCTTTTGAAGTCGTGATCAGCATAACGGATATTTGATCATTTACAAGCTGCAGCGCATCCCTGTCACCTGTGACGACTATTCCTTCCATTCCGGACTCCGTGATCTTGCTGCACAATGTACCGAGAAGATCATCAGCCTCATAACCTTCCAGTCCGAAACACGGGATGCGCATGGCTTCGAGTACTTCCCTGATCACCGGCATTTGCACTGCCAACTCATCCGGCATTTCCTTGCGGTTGGCCTTGTACTCCTGATACATCCGGCTCCTCAGCGTCGGAGCATGGACGTCGAATGCTGCACAGATGCCATCGGGCTTCTCTTCTTCAATAAGCTTCAGAAGTATATTCAGGAAACCGTAGACTGCATTTGTATACAGTCCCTCCCTGTTTGAAAACAGGCGTATGCCGTAAAACGCCCTGTTCATTATACTGTTGCCGTCCAGCATCATCAGCTTCATTGGACAAAATCCTTTCAACCAAATTCGACTACGTGGGACCTTCCGTCAACTGTCACCTTTACACCGTTCGGCATATCTTCCAGAACGATCCCTTCCTGTTTAAGCTCGTTCCTTATCCTGTCGGCCTCAGCGAAATTCTTCGCCTTTCTTGCCTCGTGACGCGCACGGACCCGGGCTTCGACATCTGGATCCAGATCGGACGGGACTTCAGGCTGCACCTCCGCATCCAAATGGAGATCCAGGCCGAGGATCTTGTCGGTCTCCAGGATCAGGCGGTAGATCTTATCCGATTTGACAGAGTATCTTGCCATATTCCAAACGACTCCCAGGGCCTTCGGAATATTCAGGTCGTCGTTGACTGCCTGATAGAACTCATTTCTGAACTCATCCAGGATCTTTGCGTCGACCTCGCCTGGGGCATCCTTATGGCTTTTTACAGCCGAAACCAGTTTGCTAAGCGACTTCTTGGCCGCTTCCATTCCTTCGAACGTAAAATTGAGCTTGGAACGATAATGCGCATTGAGCACGAAATACCTGTAGCACAGAGGCGAGTAACCGCGAGCTTCCAGGTCGTCAAGAGTATAGCAGTTGCCCAGGCTCTTTGACATTTTGCCGCCGTCCACCAGCAGGAACTCGTTGTGCATCCAGATGTTGACGGCAGGTTTGCCCAGAAGTGCCTCCGTCTGAGCGATTTCATTTTCATGGTGGATAGGGATGTGGTCGACTCCGCCGGTGTGGATGTCAAACCTTTCTCCCAAATATTTCAAGCCCATCGCCGAGCATTCGATGTGCCATCCCGGATAACCCATTCCCCACGGGGATTCCCACTCCTGGAGACGCCCTTTCTGGGATTTCTTCCAAAGGGCAAAGTCAGCAGGGTGCCTTTTCTCCTCGTTTACCTCGACCCTGGCGCCAGCCTGCTGTTCTTCAAAGTTCATCCTGGAGAGCTTTCCATAACCTTCGAACTTGCTGATGTCGAAGTAAATGCCGTCCGATGTTTCATAGGCATAACCTTTTTCCAGCAGCTTTTCGACAAACTCTATCATTTCGGGGATGTTGTCGGTGGCCTTTACGATCATTTCCGGTTTGTCGATGTTCAAACGGTCAATATCCCTCATGAAAATGGCAGTGTAATATTCTGCGATCTCAAGAGGCGACTTCTGCTGTTCGCGTGCAGACTTCTCCATCTTGTCTTCTCCTTCGTCGGCATCGCTAACCAGGTGTCCGACGTCGGTTATGTTCATGACATGCTGGAGTTTATAGCCGTTGCTCTTTAATACCCTGCGAAGGGAATCCATAAACAAATAAGCGCGAAAATTGCCTATCGACGCATATTGATATACGGTGGGGCCGCATGTATATATCTTCACTACTGAATCTTCGATCGGTTTGAAATCTTCCTTTTTTCTCGTCAATGTGTTGTAAAGCTTCATAACCTGACAATGCCTCCAGCTTCATGATTGGCCGTTTATGTTTCCTGATTGTTTATGCTTCCATTATGGACTTGCAGGATCTGCTTGTTGCTTTCGGTCGTATCGCAAGGGTTTGGACCGTCATCGCGGCTTTCAATGTTCAATGCCTGTTCAAGCTTCTGCAGACGGAGCCTGAGACGGCATAACTCTTGTGCAACCGGGTCGGGTATGTGTATCTGGTCCAGGCTGGGGACCCTTTTCCCGTTGAGCCGCACGACCCTTCCCGGTACGCCGACAACGGTCGAATTCGGCGGCACCTCATCAAGCACTACCGCATTTGCGGCGATCCTTGCGTAGTCACCTACTGTAAACGGTCCCAGCACCTTTGCTCCCGCACCGATCAGTACATTGTTGCCGATGGTGGGATGGCGCTTGCCCGTATCTTTTCCGGTCCCGCCAAGCGTCACGCCCTGATATATCGTGACATAGTCGCCTATTTCGGCTGTCTCACCTATGACTACACCCATGCCATGGTCTATAAAAAGGCCCCTGCCGATCTTTGCCGCAGGATGTATCTCGATGCCCGTGAAAAACCTTCCCATCTGTGAGACCATCCTGGCCAAGAACTTCAGATTCCATTTGTACAGTCTGTGTGAAACCCTGTAGAACATAAGGGCATGAAATCCGGAATAAAGAAAAAATATCTCCAGCAGGGACCGGGCAGCAGGGTCCCTTTCTTTGATGGAACGCAAATCGGAGATCATCTTCTTGAACATAATCCTACCTCACTATTTGGCAGTGTGGAACAGGTCTCTGTTGATATAAATATAATCGACTCCCGAAACAACGGTTATCAATGTCATCAGCCATATGAGTATTTCTCCGAGATTCGTGAATCCGACAGGTATGCTGCGAAGAGGCGTCAAAAGAAACGCAACGACGATGACCTGAATTACCATTTTTGCCTTTCCCCAGGAGTTGGCGGCAATGACCCTTCCTGCGGACATCGCAACGGTACGCAGGCCCGTTACGATAAACTCACGAGCCAGGATCAGCACGACAGCCCAGGAAGCGACTATTCCGGACTCCGACAGCATCACAAGGGCTGCCGTAATCAGGAGTTTATCGGCCAGCGGATCGATAAATTTGCCAAAATCGGATATCTGGTTGTACTTCCTGGCAATATATCCGTCCAGTTTGTCAGTGGCACTTGCAAGCAGGAACAACACAAGGGCGATTTCTTCATGGTACCGCAGCTTCAGCAGGTAAACGACCATAAAGACCGGTACCAGCGCTATCCTTATCAATGTTATCACATTCGCACTCTTCATCAATAAGTCCTCCGCCAATCCTTACATCAAAGTCCCAACAAGGTCGCCGTCAAGCACATCTTCCATTATGACTTCAACAATGTCGCCCTCATTTACCGGGCGATTTCCCCTAAAGAACACCTTTCCGTCAATGTCCGGCGAGTCGGCGTAAGTCCTGCCGTAATAGTGGCGAATCAAAGGATCGTAGCCCTCGCACAATACATCATAAACTTTTCCAAGTCTTGATAGATTATATTCATGCATGACCTGATCCTGAATATCGGCCAGCACTTCCAGCCTGCGGTTTATCTCTTCAGGGCTGACCTGATCGGGCATATCGTATGCCCTGGTCCCCTCCTCCGGAGAAAAGGCAAAAAATCCTGCCCTTTCTATCCTTGCTTCCCTCAAAAATGCGCAAAGCTCGGTAAATGCCTCTTCGTCCTCTCCGGGAAAGCCTACGATGATACTCGTTCTAATGCATACTCCGTCGATTTCTCTGCGCAGCTTTTTAATGAGATCCCGTATAGAACGGCCGTTCGAACGCCGGTTCATCCTGCGGAGGATTCCGTCATTTATGTGTTGTATGGGAATATCCAGGTACTTCAATATCTTGTTCTGATGTTTGATCGTACTTATCAGCTCGTCAGTTACTTCTTCCGGATAGAGATAGTGAAGGCGTATCCATTCGATCTTCTCTATCCTGCACAGCTGTTCAAGCAGCTGGGGCAGTTTTCTTTCTTTGTACAGATCCAAACCATACCTTGTAAGATCCTGTGCTACGAGTATAAGCTCCTTTACACCGCTTTCAGCAAGTTCATTTGCCTCCTGCAGGATGTCTTCAATTCGCCTGCTGCGATAGCGTCCGCGCAGCATCGGGATCACGCAATATGAGCATCTGTTATCGCAACCTTCGGCTACTTTAAGATATGCGGAATATGCCGGACCTGTACGAAAACGCGGCACCTCCGATATCTTATCGTTCGGATCTCCGAAAAGGCAGGGTTTTTCACCTTCCAATACGCTTTCAACGGCCTCAACTATGTTGTCATAACTTCCACAGCCGACGATACCGTCAACTTCAGGCAGCTCCTTCAGGATCTCTTCCCTGTATCTTTCCGCCAGGCAGCCGGTCACGATGATTTTTTCTACGTTTCCTCCGATGCTGCCGGTCCTGTTGCTCTTTTTCGCGGCCGCTATCTCCAGTATGTTTTCGATCGCCTCTTCCTTTGCGGCCTCAATGAAAGAACATGTATTTACTATTACTATGTCTGCCATTTCAGGAATATCTACGATTTCGTATCCTGCGTCCTTCAGCTGCCACAGCATTTGCTCGGCATTGATCCTGTTCTTGTCGCATCCCAGCGAGATCAATCCAATCGTCGGCATCTAGTCAAATTCCTCCGTATATTTGCGCAAAATTGGGTAAATGTCTTCCCATGAAAATCCCTTGCGCGCCAGTGCGCCTGATATTTTCGATGCTTCCCGCCTGTCTATGGGGAAGCTCCTGGCGCGGGACAGTATGTATTTTTCAATCATTCCGGACTCATCGTACTCAGGATCCAATGACTCCAGGGCCCGCTCAATAAGTTCCTCATCCACTCCGCGCTGTTTTAGCTCCCTGCGGATCCTTGCCGCACCGTATCCACTGGCGGAGCGGCTGCGAACATACTGGTGTGCGTACTCCAGATCGTCAATTGCACGCAGCTGTTCCATGCTGTCCGCAGCAAACGCAGCGTCATCCGGGTCGTGTCCTCTTTCCAATAGCTTTTCGGTCAGCTGCTTTCGGGTCATCATGCGGGCAGCGAGCATCCTGCCGGCATCGGCTATGGCTTTTTTCTGTCCATCGGTCAAATCAGATTTCTTCATCCAGGTCGTCTGCCTCAATGTCTACTGGTTGAGTTGCGGGAACTCCCTGACCGGCGATCTTCACGGGAGCGACCTTGCTCCCCGCCTTGCCTTTGGAGAAAGCAAACGGGTCATCTTTTACCAGCGCCCTTATCTGATCTTCCACCTTTTTCGCAGTTTCGGGGTTGTCCTTCAGGAACTGCTTTGCGGCTTCCCTGCCCTGGCCTATCCTTTCTTCTCCGATAGAAAACCATGATCCGCTTTTGGTTATGGCGCCGATTTTTACGCCCAGATCGATGATCTCTCCCACGCGCGAAATACCCTCGCCGAAGATTATATCGAACTCACCCTCTCTGAAGGGAGGAGCCATCTTATTTTTGACCACTCGGGCGCGTGTGCGTCCGCCGATATTTTCGGAACCGGATTTTATCCATTCGGTTCGACGGATATCGATGCGTACGCTTGAATAGAACTTCAGTGCGCGTCCTCCTGTAGTCGTCTCATTTGATCCGTAGACTACACCGATCTTTTCACGAAGCTGGTTGATGAAAATAACTGTGCTGTTTGTCTTTGATATGACTCCTGCCAGTTTTCGAAGGGCCTGCGACATGAGCCTTGCCTGAAGGCCTACAAACGACTCGCCCATGACCCCTTCGATCTCGCTTCGGGGAACGAGCGCAGCTACGGAGTCGACGACAACGATATCTATCGCTCCGCTCCTGACAAGTGCTTCAGTGATCTCCAATGCCTGCTCGCCCGTATCCGGCTGGGAAATGAGAAGATTATCGACATCAACACCGAGTGCCTCGGCATACACGGGATCGAGAGCATGCTCGGCATCTATGAACGCGGCTTCCCCGCCCGCTTTTTGTGCCTCGGCTATGCAATGGAGTGCGAGAGTAGTCTTACCGGATGACTCGGGCCCGAATATCTCGATGATCCTTCCGCGGGGGATCCCGCCGATACCGAGCGCCAGGTCCAGGGTCAGGGATCCGGTGGAAATGGCGCTTACGGCCATCTCGCTTTTTTCGCCGAGTCTCATAACGGATTTCTTTCCGTACATCTTTTCGATCTGCGCGATCGCTGTTTCCAAAGCCTTCTTTTTATCCATATCAGGCATTCCCTTCTTGATTGGTATTTATTGGTAAGAACATTATACAGCCTGTGCGATGATTGTACAATGATTATTTACAATATTTTAATTGATTTAAGAGAGTTATTCAAGAATACATGTTACGACCCTCTCGATACCCTGGGTGTCCTTCAGGATCCTGATGTCCGAATAGCCGTTCTTAAGCAGGATATCCCGAACATGCTGAGCCTGCCCGATTCCGCATTCAAACATCAGTGCTGCACCTCTTTTCAGCAGCGGATAGTATCCTGATGCTATATACCTGAAATACCTGAGTCCGTCATCGCCTCCGTTGAGCGCTATATGCGGTTCGTAATTTTTAACGGAAGGATCGAGCTTCATTATATCGTCTGACGGTATATACGGTGGGTTGGAAACTATCAGGTCAAAAGAGCCCAGTGAAACTGAACCCGGCTTCGTGGCATCGGCCAGTACGCACGCGACGCGGCCTGTCAGTCCATGCCGTCTGATATTCCTGCGCGCGACCGCAAGCGCCTTCTTCGAAATATCAGCCAAAACCACCCGGCAATCGGGCGGTGTGTTCATCGCAATTGCGATCCCCAGGCAGCCGCTTCCCGTACAAAGGTCAAGAACGCGGCACTCTTTTTTCCCGTCAAGCCACTTGATAGCCTCTTCCGCCAGCAGCTCGGTGTCAACTCTCGGTATCAGCACACTCGGATCTATGTCGAGCGGGATGCCCATAAACTCCCACTCGCCGATTATATAGGCCAGCGGTTCACCCTTGAGTCTTCTCTCAAGCAGCTCATAGGAGCCGCGGTATACATGTTCCGAAACATATATCCTGGCGTCTCTGAAAAATTCTTCCCTCGTCTTTCCTGCGACATAGGATACTATTTCACGAGCTTCCAAAGACGGCTGGGAAATTCCGTTGTTGATAAGCTGCTGCCTTATATCCATATAAAGGTCATTATATGTCGTTGCCACGTCCCGTCCCCCATACAGCTTATACTCGGTAGCCGGCTCATCTCACCAGCGGTCCAGTCCCTCCTGATCAGGTATCACCCGTGTGAGGGCATCGATAGCCACTTCCATCATGGAATCATCGGGCTCCCTTGTAGTCAGGTTCTGAAGCCACATACCCGGGGCCCGAAGTATCCTTGTAAAAAGATTATCATATCTTCCGGCAAACCTGTTTATCTCATAGCTAATCCCTACGACTGCAGGCAGCAGGACCAGGCGCATTATCACGCGGAGCACGGGATTCGACCACCGCACAAATGAAAACACCAGAATGCTTATGATCATCACTACAAAAAGAAAACTGGTCCCGCACCTGGGGTGATGCCGCGAATGTTTCCTTACATTCTCGACCGACAGCTCTTCACCGGCTTCATAGCACGCTATCGACTTATGCTCTGCCCCATGGTACGCAAAAATTCGCTTCATCTCGTCCATCCTGGAGACGAACATCAGATATAGAAGGAAGATCGCGATCCTGAGAGCGCCCTCAAGGAGATTCCTGAGTATACCGGAACCTATGGCACTTCCCAGCAAACCTGCAATCAGTGTCGGCAGGAGGATAAATATCCCTATTGGCAAGAGTATCCCGAGAATCAGCGCAAAACCCATCACGAACCTGTCGGCTTTCTCTTTGGTAAATCTTTTTTCGAGCCAACGCTCAAACTTGCCTTTCTCGTCACTGTCATCAACGAAGTCTGCCGAATACATCAGCGCCCCGATACCGATACGCAAAGAATCAAAGAAATTGAACATGCCGCGGATCAGCGGCAGTCCCAGTATCGGGAATCTGTCTTTGACTCTCTTTACCTGCATTTCCTTTACACGGTGTCCCTGCGGCGTATTTACCACGATCGCCGCTTTCTGTGGCCCAAGCATGAGTATTCCCTCGATAAGAGCCTGTCCACCGATCGTTGTACGGAAATCCCGTCCGTTTTTTCTTTCAGTCATCATTTTCCTCCGCCGTGTTCAGCGTTGTTAAAAGAGAAGCTTACTTATTGGCTTTTATCCTTATCGGCAGCTTTACCGTAACAAGCGTCCCTTTTGGTTCTGCATTCTCAATGATCAACTCGCCGTTGTGAGCATTTATGACGTCATTTGCTATAGCGAGTCCTATTCCGCTGCCCCTTGCCTGGGAAGAACCCTTATAGAATTTCTGCTTTACAAAGCCAAGGTCCTCCTCCGGGATCCCGGGTCCATAGTCTCTGATCCGTATTATCACCCAGTCTTTATCGCTTGTGATCGAGGCATCGATCTTCTCGCCCGATCCGCCGTGCTTTGCCGCATTGTCAAGCAAGTTGAAGAAAACCTGTTTCAGCCTCTCGCTGTCACCGGTTATTTCCGGTATATTTTCGTCGAATGTGTAGTCCAGCACTATGCCTTCTTTCCTGAGGCTGTCCATATACATATAGACGACCTCCTCAAACTCCATGGCAACATCGATCTTGTCCATCCTCATTTTTAGGCGGCCGCTGTCCAGCATGGTAAACTCAAGCAGTTCCTCAACAAGCTTCATCAGGCGTTTTGCTTCCTTCATTATGATCGCTACGCCCTTCTTCATCTCCTCCGCGTCGTCCATATACATCAGTGTCTCACCCCAGCCCGATATGGCCGTAAGAGGGGTCCGGATCTCATGGGAAACGGATGAGATGAAATCGTTCTTCATTTTTTCCGCGTTGCGGATCTCCACCGACAGGTTGTTGATGGTGTCGCAGAGTTCTCCGATCTCATCGTTGAACTCCTTGTCGATCCTGACCCCATAGCTCCCTGCGGCTATCTTTTTCGCGATCTCGTTTATTTCTCTGACAGGGTTTACGATCGATCTGATAAAATACAGGTTCGACATGATAACGAATATTATTATAGTTAGGCCGATAGAAAAGGCAATCAGAATAAGCGTGATTATCTGGCGATCGACTATCTTCAGGCTTGTCACGTACCGTACAGCCCCGACTACCTGGTTGTTGGAAAAGAGCAGCGGAGCTGAAACCGCAAGTACGCGTTCCCCGGTCGACTGGTCTATCCCGATCCAGGACGACAGCATGCCGCCCTTCAGCGCCCCGGTGACATCGGGAGTGTTCGGAGTGCTCCCCGCTACCAAACCGGATGTCGATATGTCGATGCGCCCGGTAGAGTTGATAAACTGCAGCTCAAGCTTGTTCTTCTCCTCAAACCGCTCGGAGTACTGGTATGCACTAGTATAGTAGTCCGAATAACTCACGTTGAGATAGCTGTTGAAAAAACGTGCTGTGCCCTGTGCCCTTTGCTCAAGCGAGGTCAGTAAATTGGTGTAGTAGTAGTCGGTGATGTACACAGAAAAAAATCCGATAACTACGACAAGGATTATAACGACAATGCTCAGGCTGTTGACGATCCACCTGTTCTTGATCCCACGCATCCTTGAATTGCGGGGGCTTTTCCTGATCCCGAATATTTTCAGCTTTCCCGATCTGTTCATAGCCTGGCAACACCCCAAAATATATCCATAGGAGATCGCAGTATCTCTCGTCCATACCGTCGGATACGGACCCGACAGAAACTATCAGCAGGCAACTATCTCCCCCACTTATACCCGTATCCCCAGATGGTAGTGATGAATTCCGGGTTCGTGGGGTCGTCTTCGATCTTCATCCTAAGACGCCTGATGTTGACGTCCACTATTTTCAGGTCGCTGAAATAGTCCTTTCCCCATACCTGGTTGAGGATCTCTTCACGTGAAAGCGCGCGGTCGGGATTTTCCATGAAGAGCTTCATGATCGAAAACTCCACCTGTGTGAGCCTTATCCTTTTCCCGTCCTTCTCCAGTGTCCTGTTCTTGACGTTGAGCTGGAAAGGTCCGCTGTGGAGCTCGTTTGACGGCGGGCTCTCCTCGATACCGACACGCCGGCAGATCGCGTCTATCCTTGCAATGAGTTCGGTCGGCGAGAATGGCTTTGTCACATAGTCGTCCGCACCTGTCATAAGTCCCGTGACCTTGTCCACTTCCTGTGATCTTGCGGTGAGCATTATTATGCCGATGGAAGAGTTCTTTGAGCGTATCCTGCGGCATACCTCAAACCCGTCCATATCGGGCAGCATTATGTCAAGCAGAGCTACCGAAACGTCCGGATTGTCCGCAAGTACCTGCAAAGCCTGCTCTCCGGTCTCTGCCTCGAGCACCTGGTATCCGGCACGTTTCAGATTGATAACGACGAATCCCCGAATACTTGCTTCGTCTTCCAAAACTAAAACCTTTCTCATGAATTCAACTCCCCGGTCAACCACTCGGTCTGTATCAACTTGAACGATTTAACTACATCCTCCTGGGTTATGGCATACTCCGCAAGCTCCGGCGGCAGCTCGGCCAGATAGGCGGCAAAGATCGTGTCCCTTCTTGAGCTCTTCGTCTGCTCGGTAACGATGCGGAACCGACCCGGCAGTCTGCTTCGGTCCTCCTTGTTGTCGCCCGTGAGCGTATATATCGAAAGAACGTCGACGGGGATCGTCGCCCCTTCCGGCATTATCGAGAAGACGATAGTGCGTTCACCGCTTAAATAGTCGCGTCGGTCGATGTACAGGTTGTCATGCCACTGCTCGGGAAGAATGAAGTACCATCCGTCGGAATTGTTGTGGTAGGTCTGCATGACCTCGGTTACCCTGCCATAGAGGTTGTAATTGCGCCATATTATTTTCCTGAATGTCTCCGACGACTTCTGGGTCTCATACGACGGCAGCGTTTCAACCATCGGCAGGTCGAAGATCTTGTCCCCGTTGATGTCTGAACCGAAGATCGTGTATTGCTTGACCTCTTCCGCACTGAAGCCCATTTCCTCGTTCATCGAAATATTGACGAACCTTCCGTTCCTGTAGGCGCAAATATCTGTAAGGATATCCGTCCTGTTGAATTGCGACGATATAAAAATCGCGGGTCTCATGCCGCTAAGGTATCCGCTTTTTATACGCAATATAGAATCCGCGCCGGATGAAAGGTTAACGCTGTCAGAAAGCAGCATGGCCTTGTCGCTTTCGCTATATCTGTAGACCTCTGCGACAGCGGTCTGTGAGGCCAGGTCGTGACGGACAATGATGAGCTCGTTTACACCGTCATCGTCTATATCGAATAGCGAAATTCCGGTATAGGTGTTCGACATCATCTCAAAGAAACCGTCATCGCTCACCGAATAGACTGACACCGCCTTCGGCACTCCTGAGCCCAATGACCGGCCAACGATTATTTCGCTGTATCCGTCTCTGTCCGTATCATAATAATATACGCAGTCAAAAACAGAGCCTTCCCCTTCTACAGATGCCTTGAGAGTATATCTTCCCTCAACCTGTGTGAACAGGCACAGCTTGAGAGGTTTCTCGCTTGCCGTACGCATGAAAACGATGGCTTCTTTCGTGCCGTCCCTGTTCAGGTCCTCCAGCTGCACCGACTGCCTTCTGGAGCCGGAAACAGGGGCCGCATACTCCCCGTACAGACCCAGCTCCTTGTCGATTTCGGATTGAAGCTGTTTGAACTCGCTTGCGATTTCGGGGACAGCAAGAAAGTCACTGGACTTTACACTTGAAAAGCCGCAGCCGCTCAACATCAAAAGGACAAGAAACAAAGAAAAAAGTGCCGTTTTTTGTCTAACCATCGCTCTTTCCGTCCCAAGTAATCTTACTGTGTATTGTACCACAATTTGAGAACAGTGTAAACAAACAAAAAGCACGCAAAAGACCGGTAGGCCTTAAGCGAGCCATGCAAGCTGCCATGAAATAAAGCCGGTTTCGGCTTTATGCAATTGCTTTTCTCAGGAATTCGATCGCCTTCTTTTCCATCCTCGAGACCTGGACCTGCGATACCCCCAGTATCTTTGCAGTCTTGTCCTGTGTCAGGCCTTTGTAGAACCGCAGGAATATAAGCATTTGCTCTTTCTGAGGAAGCATCGAGATGGCTTCCCTGAGCGCTATGCTTTCCACCACCTCGTCCTCCATGCCGTCGATCCCGAGCGCGCTTTCAAGAGTAAAGCCGCCGTCACTGTTTTCCCGCTGAAGCGAATCCGGCGTTTCCGTTGCAATTTCGGCCGCAGCGATGTCTTCCGGTGACAATCCCGTCTCTGCCGAAAGCTCGGACAATAGCGGTTCCCTTCCGAGCCGCTGGTTCAGGCGTTCCCTTGCCTGCCTTATGAAGTTGGCGCGCTCTTTGATGCTTCGGCTGACTTTGACCGCCCCGTCGTCCCTCAGGAACCTCCTGATCTCTCCGGCGATCTTGGGGACAGCATATGTCGAAAAACGGGTTCCGAAACTTTCGTCGTATCCTTCGATCGCTTTCAGGAAGCCAAGACACCCCAACTGGTAAAGGTCCTCCGCTTCGACTCCGCGACCGAAAAACCTCCTTGCAATGCTCCATATCAGGCCGGAATTCTCCTTTATAAGCGTTTCGGCCGCTTCCTTGTCGCCCGATTTCGCCAACCTGATCAGAGATGTCATATCATCTATGCTGCTCACTCATATCACCGCGCTGTATTCCGTGGGGCTATCCTTTTCAGCATTCTTACGGTAGTGCCTTTACCCACCTTTGACCGCACATAGAGCTTGTCCATAAAGCTTTCCATTATAGTGAACCCCATACCGGAACGCTCTTCGTTGCCGGTCGTAAACATGGGTGCCCTGGCCTTCCTGACATCTTCTATGCCGATCCCCCAGTCCTTTACCGTGATTTCGAGCACACCGTCCTCGAATATACGACCCCTGAGCATGACTCTTCCTATCTTATCGGGGTATGCATGGACTATGCTGTTAGTCACCGCTTCGCTTACGGCAGTTTTTATGTCGTTGATCTCGTCCAGCGTCGGATCGAGCTGCGCCGCAAACCCTGCAATAGCGGCCCTGGCAAAACCTTCGTTTATTGACCTTCCGGGAAATTCCAGTTTCATTTCGTTTACAGGACATCTTTTGTCTTTGCTCATATGTATCCCTCTCTATTCAAACGTTACGATTCGCTCCAGCCCGGCGGTGTTGAAGACCTTCATGGCACCCGGCGGCGCGTTCTTTACAATTACCTTTCCTCCGACTTCCGACATCTTTCGATAGAGGCCGAGTACGACTGCGATGCCGGAGCTGTCCATAAATGTTACCTCGGACATATCGAGTGTGCAGATCGTCGGAACGAGTTCTTCCGTAGCGTCGGCGATCTCTTTCAGGGCGTTTTTTGCCGCATGATGGTCGAGCTCACCGGAAAGCTGTATGACCAGACCGTCCTCGGTGTCCCTGACGTTTATCTTCATATGTTTGACCTCCCAAAAAAATCCCGTCTGCGGCGCATGTCCGCATGACGGGATTGTATCATATACCTCTTGTCGGGTTTTGTTGAATTGTATAAACAGGCACACTTTTGTGCGTTACATTGCGTTTACCGTATCAATGCCGAGAATGTCCAGGGTCTGTTCGAGCATCCTGCCCGTTATCACGCACAAAGCGATCCATGTGTTCCGCTTCTGCGGGTCGGTTTGACCGAGTATCCTGCAGGAACCGTAAAACACGTTGAACGCGTTTGCAAGTTCATACATGGCATCACAGATATAATTTGGCAGTTTTTCTTCATATGCCTGGTAATATGAGCTTGCAAGCATTTCCATCTTGAGGAGTATATCTTTCTCAAGTTCCGACCGGACTTTTATGTCGTCAACATTGACGGCAGCTTCATTGCCCAGCCTGTCAAATATCGACCTGATCCTCACCAATGTATACAGCAGATACGAACCGGTTTTTCCGTCAAACTGCAGGAATTTATCAATGTCAAAAATGTAGTTTCGGATCCTGTTGCATATCAGGTCGCCGAATTTCAGTGCGGCAACCCCTACTTTTCTTGCCGTGTCGGCGCCTTCATTTTTGGCTTCGTCGGACAGCAGCTTTTCGGCAGCTTCGGTAACAAGGGAAATCAGGTCCTTAAGCTGCATGATGCCCCCTTCCCTCGTCTTGAAAGGCTTGCCGTCTTTGCCGTTGACCGTTCCGAAAGGATAATGAGCAAGCTTTGTTTCGGGCCTGACGATCCCGGCCTTGCGGGCGGCTCTGAACACCTGCTCGAAGTGCAGGACCTGCCTGGCGTCGGTAAAGTACCATATTTCATCCGGATCCTGCTGCCGCATGCGCATCAATATGGTACCCAAATCTGTGCTGTGATACAGGTGGGCGCCGTTGCTCTTCCTGAGCATCACAGGCGGTATGGGCTTGTCGTCATCCGGCAAACCGACATCCATCACAAGCGCACCGTCACTCTCATAAGTGAGGCCGCGCTTTGTCATATCTTCGATCATGGGATCGATATATTCGCTGCAAGTGCTTTCGCCATACCAGAGGTCGAACTGCACGTTCAGCTTTTCATAGTCACCTTTGATATCCGCGATCGAAACGGCACATACGTCTTCCCAAATATCATAATAGCCCTTTTCCCGCTGCTGGAGCTTATATGTTATCTCCTGCGCCAGTTTATAAAATTCCTCGTCAGTCTTGGAGCGGGCACTGGCCTCGGGATAGACGCTGTTCAGGTCGTCAACGGTAAAAGGCGGCTCTTGCGGTTTCTTCCCTTCAAAATATCCTGACAGGTCATACTTCTCGAGTAGTCCCGCTATTACAAGACCCATCTGCAGTCCCCAGTCGCCCAGGTGGATATCGCCCGTAACTTCGCAACCCAGGAACCTGGCCAGCCGCTTCATTGCCTCGCCGATGATCGCGCTCCGCAAATGACCGACATGCAGCGGTTTTGCAATATTAGGACCGCCATAGTCGATGATTATCCTCGGAGGGCATTCCAGCTCGTCCACGCCGCACCTTTTGTCTTCATACAAGTCCAAAAGCAGTTGTGTAAATCCGTTGTCATTGATCCTGAAGTTGAGGAATCCGGGAGGTGCAGCTTCCGCCACAGCGTATGAAGCTGCTTTGTTGAACTCCTCGGCCAGTTCTTTGACTATATCAAGGGGTTTCTTCCGGAGGGTCTTTGCGAGTTTGAACGCAGAGTTGCACTGGTAGTGGCAAAGGTCCGGCCTGTCCGAAAAAGTCACCGACAGGTCCTCCAGCGGATAACCCAGTCGCTCAAAGCATCCTGCAAGATCTTTTTTGATTTGCTTGATAAGAATAGTAATCACTCCAGTCATTGGTCTGCCTGAGAAGCTATGTTATCACCCAAAGCAGTCATCGTCAATAGTTTGCACAGTTGTCAAAGGAAGTTTATATCATATACATTTCCAGAGAGCACACATATAAGAACATAATGCACGTTTATTTACTGTATATCCAATTATAAACGCGTTATGTAAGCAGGCTGTCATCTTTTATAATCGAGAAACTCTTTCACGCTTCTGCTTTTTGTCAGCCAAACGATGTTGATTATCCTCCATATTATCAATGCAGCAATGAGGAACTTCAGCCAACCGAATTCCACGCCGTATATCGTGAGAGGAAACATAAGCAAATAATATAAGTTGGTAAATATATTGATCCCGAAGATTATGACATAGACTACCTGCACCCAGGTTTTTCCGTTGAATAGCCCTACAGCGAGCAGTATCGAAATTGCCACTGCTACGATATTTGCAAAGCCAAAGTTTAGTATCAGGGCAAGAACTGCGCTGACGATATCGACGGCAATGATTGCCGTGACCATCTTTTCTCCTTTATCTATCAGGTTCCGCTGCTCGGTTATCATATCAACGCGCCTTGCTTTGGATCCCGCGCCTTCAATATCATCTATCCTGCCGAAATTCAGGGTTACATTCTGAGATGCTTTCGCAGCCGCATTCTGTGATTTGCTTTGAGAAATATCGGGGGATCCGTTTCGCGATTCAACAGGATGGACATTTGGAGATAAATCATGCGTCTGAAGAGGCCGCTTTGCCGCAACTACCTTAAGTCCTTTTGAAAGTGCCACTACGTCAGGAACATACTTCATATCCAGCCTGTCAATAGCTTCAACTACATCATTCATTTGACTTCCGAAGCCAATGATGCGATTCCGATAGTCAGACAGGACTGTGGGTATCAGGTTGGGTTCCTGTATCATCGTTTTTATCTCATCAACGGAAAATGAAAGCTTTCTCAGCAATGAGATGGTTTCAAGCCACGAAACGTCCTGTTCCGAATAGTTTCGATGGACGCGCCCATCCTTTTCCACTTTTTCTGGTGAGATCAGACCTTCCTCTTCGTAATAGAGTATCGTTCGTTCTGTAAGACCGGTTCGTTTGCACACCTCGTATATTGTCATATGACCCTCCAATAATATGTCTGCACGGTTCCTGATCGCCGTCTGCCAGACAATTTTGCTAAAAGGTTACATGATCATCCTGTTTTCAAAACTCATCGTCAGAAATCGTCCTGAAGAACAAGCCCATTGGGTGTAAGGCGATATACCTTGTCACATACCTCGGACAGGAATTTGCGGTCGTGCGAAACGCTTATTATGGCGCCTTTGTAATCGACAAGGACTTTTCTTATGACCGGATTGGACAGAGGACTGAAATTACGAGTCGGTTCATCAAGTATCAGAACATTGCATCCCCTTAAAATCATGCTGAGGAACAACAGCTTCGCCTTCTGGCCTCCGGACAGGTCCGAAATATCGGATGTCATCTCCTCATGGGTATATTTCATACTCCCGAGAAAGGTCCTTGCCTTTGTGATTTCTTCCCTGCTCCCGTCTTTTGCAAGGAGCGATACGGGGGTCTGGCAGGGATCGAGGAGATCACCGTAGTTCTGGGGCATATAGGCAGCATTTATATCTGTCCTCTTCAACAGCTCCTGCGCGATGATCCGCAGCAGTGTCGTTTTGCCGCTTCCGTTTGCCCCGATTATGCCTACGCGTTCCGGGCCAACGACCGATAGACTGACATTTCGTGCTAGGATCCTGCCGCCGTCACCGGATTTCAGTTCATCGATCTGCATATCGAGGATCCTCTTGGAAGCAGGCAGGTTTATGTCGTCTCCGAATGATACCAGTATCGCTTCCTCAGCCTCAGGAAATTCGGTAAACGATTCCTTTTCCCTTTCAAAGCGCGCCTTCATGGATTTCATGGAATGGATCTTCTTCTTTAGAAGGCGTCCGCCGCTGGGATCGGCTCGTGAAATCGTGTTTTGACGGTGTTCTACCTTGCTGTATATCTGCCTCCAGCGGTCCATTTTCTCATTGTACTCTTCCCTTTCGCTCCGTGCGACCTGTTCCTGGTGCAGGAACTTTCTTGTCCTGGCTTCGACATAACTGCGGTAGTCCGTTTTTTGCACGGTGCATCGCGGCCTGGTCTTTTTCCGAAGCTGTTCCAGGTGTATGATTTTGTTCGCCGTATTTTCCAAAAGGGTTTCGTCGTGTGAAACGTACAGTATCGGCAGTTTGCATTCCGAGATAAAAGACTCAAGCCACATTACCGTATCAATATCCAGATCATTTGTCGGTTCGTCCAGAAGCAGCAGATCCGGGGATCGCATAAGGATCCTGGCGAGCCGGATTTTGACCTTTTCTCCTCCGGACAGGGTGTTGACAGGTCTGTCCTCATAATAAAGCCCGGGCTCTATGCCGAGTTCGCTGAAGGTTTTGATATGCGCGCTATAGTCATAGTCGTTGTCTGAAATATACTTGCAAAAATATTGATAGACAGAAAGGTTGCCGTCAGAAGGATCCATTTCCTGCTCAAGATATCCGATGACCGCATTGTTCGTAACTATTTCGCCGGTCCACGTGCAATATGGCTCGACAGACTGCGGCGAATATATCAGCTTCAACACCGTGCTTTTCCCGTTGCCTTCTTCTCCGATCATTGCCGCCTTGTCCCCTGCATTTACCGTAAACGAAAGATCCGCGACAAGCTCCCTGCTGTCCTTATTCATGATTATAGTCAGGTTCTTTATGTCAAGCATACATGCATTCCTCCCTTTTCAGATGGCAAGCAAAACAATACGCCGCTTGAATCAGCGGCGCAAAGCTTCTTATAGGAGTAATGCACTATAAAACTGCCAAACTACCTAAAGAAACGGATTGACCTCTGATCCAAAGCAAACGTCGATTTATCGCTGCGTCGTACATTGCTGATCATTCCATCCGCTTCCTTTCGTCAGTTTTGACCATTTTAACATAAGTATGGAAAAATATCAACCACTTTATTGCTTTATATATAAACTTCGGATCACACTGTTGACAAACCCGCAGGGCAATATCTTCTGCAGGACGGCAAACAGCTTGTATTTCAGGCCAAGCGTGTATAGCGGTTTTATCCGACTCCTGCTGGCTATACGCAGGATATCGGACGCTATCATTTCAGGCAGAAGGCCGTTTTTTTCGTCCTCCTCCATGACAGAAACTGCCGCCTCTATCCTTCCGCCATATATGTCGTCTCCGCATGTGCTTTTTTGCCTTGCGCCCGTGAATCCGGTCCTTACATCACCGGGCATTACGGCGCAGACAGATATCCCAAAGTCTTTAAGCTCGTTTGATAATGCGAGAGTCAGTGAATTGACGGCGGCTTTTGATGCTGAGTAGAACGCCTGAAAAGGTATCGGAAAAACAGCCGCTGCGGAACTGACATTGATTATACGGCCGCCGTTATTCCTGCGCATAAGCTTCACGGCATGCCTTATACATTCAAAAACGCCGAAAAAGTTGACATCAAACAGTCTCCTGGCATCATCGGGTTCAGTGAACTCAACGGCTCCGGATATACCAAAACCGGCGTTGTTTATCAATATATCCGCCCGTCCGGTTTCTTCTTCTATCCGCCTGAAAGCGAGCTCCACCTGTCCGGTATCGGTAATGTCGGTCGGAATATGTATGACATTGTCCAGTCCGCCATGCTCTCCCGGCCTGCGGCTCAAGTTATAAACTGTATAATCGCCGGCTGCGAAAACCTTTACAAGTTCACTTCCGATACCGCTTGAACCTCCGGTTATAACGACCGTTTTTCTCATTGGGTGCCCCCCGATCATTCGGTCTGCTCAGTGAAGCTGTCTTCCTGCGGGAGGTGTCCTTCGGCAGCCATCATTTTGTCGTGTTTTTCAAATGTTTCTTTTATGATATCCATGGCTTCGTCGAGCAGGGATTCTGTGTGTGAAGCCATATAACTTGTCCGCAGCAGACATTCGTTAGGCGGTGTAGCAGGCGGCAATACCGGATTTACATACACACCGGCGTCATACAGCATCTTGGATTTTGTCAGAGTTGCGATCGGCGTGTACGTATACAGCGGAATGATAGGCGTTATCCCATAGTTGGATTCTCTTATGCTGATCCCGCGCTCAGTCAGACCGTTACGCACGTATTTTGCCAGGTTTATCAGGCGCTGCGGGAGCTCGGGTTCCCTTTTCAATATGCGCAGCGCCGCCAATGCAGCCGCACAGTTTGACGGCGGGATAGAAGCGCAGAAAATGAACGGCCGGGACGTATGCTTTACGAAATCGACGACATAGCTGTCTGCGGCCATAAATCCGCCAAGGCTTGCGAGGGACTTGCTGAAAGTGCCCATTATGATGTCTACTTCATCGGTCAGTCCGAAGAAATCAGCAGTTCCCCTTCCTCCGTTGCCGAGGACTCCCAGTCCGTGGGCATCGTCTACCATGACCCTTGCGCCGTATTTCTTCGCAAGCCTTACGATTTCTGGCAGGTTGCAGATATCTCCTCCCATGCTGAATACACCGTCGGTCACTATAAGCTTGCCTGCGTTGTCGGGAACGGTATTGAGTAACCTTTCAAGGTCCTCCATGTCGTTATGCCTGTAGCGGAGCATCTTCGCATAGCTGAGCCTGCAGCCGTCGTAAATGCTGGCATGGTTTTCCCTGTCGCACAGGATATAATCGTGCCGGGAGGCAATGGCGCTTATGATACCCAAATTGCTCTGGAAGCCGGTGGAAAAAGTCATCACTGCCTCTTTGCCGAGAAAATCGGCCAGTTCCTGTTCAAGTTCAAGATGAAGCTTCAGCGTGCCGTTAAGGAACCTCGACCCGGAACACCCCGAGCCATATTGCTCGACTGCCTTTATGGCGGCCTCGATCACCTCGGGATGGACAGTCAGTCCCAGGTAGTTGTTCGAACCGAGCATTATACGCCTTTTGCCCTCCATCATCACTTCTACATCCTGGCGCGACTCAAGAGCGTGGAAGTACGGATAGATCCCAAGTTCCCTTGCTTCTTTTGCGGAGGTAAACTCTTCGCATTTCTTAAACAGATCCATTCTCTCTCACCTTTTCAAAATATTCTTATCCCGGCTTCGGACAACCTCCCCCTGTTGCAAAGCCGAGCCATGTCTTACGATATCATGCAGTATTTATCAGCTGTCTTATCATTTCATCAGGATCAAATAAGCATAAGCGATCGCCTCTAGTATATCATCCGCCGTCAGTTTAGACAAGCAAATACTTGTAATATTTTAAGCAGCCATGATTCAATGTCTTCCCCGATCGTTTTTGTATGAGGGTTTATGGCCGCCGATCGATACCGGTTCCCTGTCATTATTGTAAGTCCCGGAATTTGCCCTGTCGCCGAATGGATCACGCGAACCCCTGAGATTGCTGAACTCTGAGACCTGCTGGTATCTTGTATTCCATGAGTAGCCTTTCTTGTAGCACTCCTCGCAAATGCCGAAGGGATAGTCCCAGCTCAGTTTTGCGTCGCATATCCTGCATGTTTTGCCGTGCGTCGAGATTTCGGATATGAGGATCTCGTTTATCTTGTTGGCCGTTTCGAGCTTTTTCTCCCGTATCAGTTCCATGTCATAAGGCAATCCCATCGCCTTGCAAAAGGAGTAGTACAGGTCCAGGCACTTGTAGTAGTCTTCCAACCCGTAAAGATCTTCGCTCTCCGGAACGGGCAGATGTATTTCGCGCTTCTTTCTGTAGCGGTCGCAGTATGTCAGCCAAAGCGTGAATACCGTGGGGTTGTCCTCAGAAAACGGGATATTCGTCAGTTTCAGGAGCTCCAGCTTGGTAAAGTTGAAGCCTCTGATCCTAAGCTCATTGATAAGGAATAGCGTCCGGGTGATATCGGTTTTTGTAAATAACGGACTGGTTGGCATATTGGCCCAGATCTTCAGCACTTCCATCAGGTCTGCATCTATATTGAGCAGGACCTCGGAAAAACCTAAATACGCTTTTTGCAGTTTTGTGTTCGGTTCGATCAGCAGTTCATCGATGCCATCGCAGTTTTCGCTCGCCATGACATAACCTATATTGTATATCCCGCGTCTTCCCGCCCTGCCGGCGATCTGCTTGACCTCATGTGGACGCAGTCTCCTGATTTCGGTGCCATCGTATTTTTCGTCGCTCATGAATATCACACGCCGTATCGGCAGATTCAAGCCCATTCCGATGGCGTCGGTCGCGACGACGACCTTTGTCTCACCGCTTATAAAACGTTCCAGCTGTCTTTTACGTGTGTTATACGGCAGCGCACCATAGATGACACTTGCCTGGATATCTTTGCTGAACAGTTCGCTGGCAATACTCAGCACGCTCTTTTTCGAAAACACGACAAGGGCGTCTCCCTGTTCAACATCCTCTTCAATGTTATATTTCGCATGCACATATATAAGTTCTGTATCCCTTGTGTGCTCTACCACCTCATAGGTGTCGCCGCACTCATCTATAACACGCTTCAGTAGATCCAGAGCCTCGGGAGCCGTACAGAGATGTATTTCCTTTGCCTGCACTCCCAGGATAGCCCTGGTCCAGGCAAATCCCCTCTGACTGTCGCCTATCATCTGGCATTCGTCTATGACGCACACGTCATACTTTTCATCAAGGTTCAGCTTTTCCACTGTCGATGACATATGCCTTGCGTCCGGCACGATGTCTTCCTCTTCACCGGTCAGAAGGCTGCACGGAACTCCAGACGAGTTCAGATTCTCCTGTACTTCAAGCGCGAGGAGCCGTAAAGGCGAAAGGTATACACCTGTTTCGGCAGCCTTAAGCCTGAGCAATGCGTGGTATGTTTTTCCGGTATTAGTAAAGCCATAATGGATGATGAAGTGCCTTTTCATCTGCCGCGCCATGGGGTATTCGTCCTTCGGATGCTGCGGGATCAGAAGCGCAATGCTGTTCTTAATGCTTTCCTCGACATAAATTATCTGGGCTATCTTGACAAGGCTCATGCTGCGGACTGCTTTCAGGCATACGGGGATAGAAAGCAGCTCTTCGACACTGGGCGCTTTCGGATCCTCGGCACGGAACCGTTCATACCGCAAATGTTCACAATTTGCAAGGATCTCAATCAAATCGGGAACGATATTCATGCCGCGCTTGTACTCGCGGTAATAATCCCTGTCGCTATGCGCTGCAAAGGCACTTTGCTTTACAAAAGTGTTGAGAGCACTCCGTATCCTGTTCATATCCTTCGCATGCTTGTCATTACCGATATCATCGGATTTTGACAGCTTGTAGAGCAGATGAACAAGTTCATCAACGGTATTCTTATACCTGGGCAGCTTGCATCTTTCCGGTTTTGCGCGCCCTTCAAGAAATGCTTTCGTAAGAGCCTGATGTATCAAGTTATATGAGTCCCTGTTATTCATAAAAACTCCTTTTTACAGATTTTGTCACTACCATCTCCCATTTTTCATCCCATGGATTTATTATTGCCCAAAGCAGAAAATTATGTACTTCAGATAAAAAGCCATGGGTCAACCCACGGCTCCGGTTTTTAGTGTACGGATGTAAGTCTTTGCTTCACCGATCAGATATAGTGAACCGCAAATCAGGACCATGCAATCCTTTCCGGCCAGTTCAAAAGCTTTGTCGACCGCCTCCCGGATCGAAGAGCGTACAAATACATTTGAGCAATGCTTGGCTGCTATAATGGCGGTCTCTTCCGCGTCAAGCGCTCTCGGGCTGTCCGGCCGCGCCGCAACGAAGGCTTCGGCCCTACTGGCTATCTCCGGTATGCATACGTCATAGTCCTTGTCGGCAAGCATCCCCATAACGGCGACTATTTTCCTGTCCTTGAAGAGGGTGTCGATTGCCTTAGCCAGTGAGTTCACGGAATCAGGATTATGGGCCGCGTCAATGACGCAATATGGTGAGTCGAAAACAGGTTCCAGTCTCCCCACCCACTTTGTTTCGGCAATTCCCCGGGCAATTATCTCATCTGTGATATTGTACCCGCGCCTTGCCAGCGCACGCGCCGCTTCGATCACGCCGATAGCATTGTACACCTGATGTTCTCCCATGAGGGGCACTGTCGTCTCGATACCTTTGTAGGTAAACCTAGAACCGAACAGTCCTGATTCGATGACCTTTACTTCGTTTTTATCCGGTATGATAAGAGGTACGCCGCGCTCCTGACACACTTCCCTTATTTTGTCCAGCGCTTCCTTAGGCTGGTTTGCGTAAGTGACGACATCCGAGCCCGGTTTTATGATCCCGCACTTCTCCCATGCGATCTCACTCAGTGTGTTGCCAAGGTAACGCGTGTGATCGAATGAAATCGACAAAATCATCGCCACTTCGGGAGCGTCTATGACGTTCGTTGCGTCAAGACGTCCCCCCATTCCCACCTCGAGGGAAACGAAATCGCAATCGTTTGCGGCCCAGTAGTCGAATGCCATGGCGGTGAGGAGTTCGAACTCGGTGGGATGGAGCATTCCCTTGTCCAGCATGTCCTGGATATGATTTTTCGTCTTCATCGTGAACTTTACCAGTTCATCGTCGGAAATCGGAACGTTGTTTATCTGCATCCTTTCGTTGAACCGTTCAAGATACGGTGATATGAACATCCCTGTCTTGTATCCGGCCTGTATCAGGATCGATCCCATCATTGCGGTCGAGCTGCCTTTGCCGTTCGTCCCCGCAATGTGCACGTATTTCATCTTTTTGTGGGGATCTCCCATTTCGTGCAGCAGGTTCTCGATCCTCAACAGGCCCGGTTTCGTAGAAAACTTTTTAGTCCCATGGATATATTCCAGCGCTTCGGCGTAATTCAACCTTCTCATTTCCTTTCGGATATTATCTATGCCTTTCGGCCTTTACCTGAGAGCCTCAAGGTTTTCCTTTATTTTTTCGATTACTGATATGATCGACTTCTCCTTTTCCCTTTCGGAAGCGACCACTTCGGCGGGTGCTTTCGTGAGGAACCCTTCATTCTGCAGTTTTCTTGACACTGCCTGAAGATCCTTCTCAGCCCTGGCCAGCTCTCGTTCAAGGCGTTCGATTTCCTTTTGGGCATCTACCAGCTGCGACATCGGGATGAAAATACGTGTGTCGTCAGTCGCGGCAGTCGTATATCCCCGCAGCTCGGCAGGCGGGCTGTCCAGAAATACCACTTCAGATGCGTAAGCGAGTCTGCAGAAGCTGTCCATCATGCTTTCAAAGATTTCCCGCTTCTCCGTCAGCAGCTGGACGCTCGCCTTCTTGGACGGAGGAACGTTCATTTCTGCCCGCCTGTTGCGTATCAGCCTGATCGCCGACATTACAGATTCCACGTCCCCTTCGATATCGGCAAAGTCCAGAGAACAGTCATACTCAGGCCATTTAGCAACGATAAGCGCAGTCTTCTCTCCGGGCAGGGACTGCCAGATCTCTTCCGTTATGAACGGCATGAACGGGTGCAAAAGCTTGAGCGTTCCTGCAAGCACGTATGCCAGGACCTTCTCAGCATTGCGCTTATCATCTCCGCCGCTGTAAAGCCTTTGCTTTGTCAGCTCTATATACCAGTCGCAATAGGTCTCCCACAGGAATTCGTACAGTTTCTGCGCGGCAAGGCCTATCTCGTATTTTTCCATATTGGAGGTCACTTCGCCGACCAGTTCATTATATCTCGATAATATCCATTTGTCCTCCGGTCTCAGCGTCTCGGGCAGTTTTATTTCGTCTATCGACAGGTTCATAAGGACATAGCGGGACGCGTTCCAGAGCTTGTTTGCGAAGTTTCTCATCGACTCGATCTTCTCGTCTGAGAAACGCATATCGTTCCCGGGGCTGTTGCCGATCAGGAGCGCCATCCTGAGGGCGTCCGCGCCATAATTCTCTATGACTTCCATCGGGTCGATGCCGTTTCCGAGAGACTTGGACATCTTCCTGCCCTGTGCGTCCCTGACAAGCCCATGTATCAATACCGTGTGGAACGGCTCTTTCCCCATGTGCTCGACGCTGGAGAAAATCATTCGGGAAACCCAGAATCCTATTATGTCATAGCCGGTCACAAGGACATCCGTGGGGAAGAAATAATCAAGGTCGTCGGTCCTGTCAGGCCATCCAAGCGTGGAAAACGGCCACAAAGCTGAGCTGAACCATGTGTCAAGGACATCTTCGTCCTGCCTGATATTGACCGAACCGCACTTTTCGCATTCGGTAATGTCTTCCCTGCTTACGTGCATGTGTCCGCAGTCGTCGCAATAGAAAGCAGGTATCCTGTGTCCCCACCACAATTGGCGGGAGATACACCAGTCTCTGGTCCCTTCCATCCAGTTTATATAATTCTTGGTGAACCTTTCGGGGACGAACTTTATCTTTCCGCTTTTGACGATTTCAACAGCCGGACCTGCCAGGGGCTTCATTTTGACGAACCACTGGTCTGATGTGATCGGTTCGACAGTGTTTCCGCAGCGATAACATTCCCCTACATTGTGGTTGTGATCTTCGACTTTGACCAGGTATCCGCCTTTTTCAAGGTCCTCAACGATCTTTTTCCTTGCTTCGTACCTTTCAAGACCCTGGTATACGCCGCCATTCTCGTTGACGACAGCCTTTTCGTCCAGGACCAGGACTTCTTCAAGCCCATGCCTCTTGCCGACTTCAAAGTCGTTTGGATCGTGGCAAGGTGTTATTTTGACACAGCCGGTACCGAATTCCATATCGACATATTCGTCAGCGATTATGGGCAGCTCACGCCCGACAAGCGGGAGGATGACCGTTTTGCCGATCAAATGCGAATAGCGCTTGTCCTCAGGATTTACGGCTACCGCAGTGTCGCCCAGCATTGTTTCGGGCCTTGTGGTTGCCACTACAAGATACTCGTCCGAGTCCTTGACGGGATAGCGTATATGCCAAAGGTGACCCAGCTTCTCCGAATACTCAACTTCCGCATCTGACAGGGCGGTACGGCACATAGGGCACCAGTTTATGATCCTGTTGCCTTTATAAATGAGTCCCTTTTCATACAGACGGACAAAGACCTCGCGAACGGCTCTCGAAAGGCCTTCGTCCATGGTAAAACGCTCGCGCGACCAGTCGCACGATGAGCCAAGGCTCTTGAGCTGTTCAACGATACGGGACCCGTATTCTCTCTTCCATTCCCAGACACGCTCAACGAACTTCTCCCGTCCCAGGTCGTAGCGTGTCAGCCCTTCCGTCTTGCGCAGGTGTTCTTCAAGCTTTATCTGTGTAGCGATGCCCGCATGGTCAGTGCCGGGGACCCAGAGGGTCTCGAAACCCTGCATGCGTTTGAACCTGATCAGGACATCCTGCCAGGTCTCATCCAGGGCATGTCCCATATGGAGCTGACCAGTAACGTTTGGCGGAGGTATCACGATCGTAAAAGGCTTCCTGGCCGAACCGTCTTCATTTTTCGCAAATGGACGGGCGCCGAAATACCCGCCGTCCTGCCACAAGGCATAGATCCGTTTTTCGACCGCAGCAGGCTCGTATACCTTCGGAAGCTCTCTTCTGATAGCATCAGACATCACGAAATCACCACTTTATACTATATATAATAAATAGCTGATTAAATTAACCTTTTGAGTGTATCATATCCTTTTGACAAAATCAATATCGATACGGTTAACGCTTTGTAAATTGAGAGAATCAAAAAATTTGAATTGTGTATTGACATGCATATTCAAACGGTGTAATATTTAGGGAGCCTAATATTTCGGCTTCCTATTTATTTGGTTGCCTATCTATTTTGATTCCAACGCATTTTTATAGTATTCCATATAGAATCGGCAAGGAGGTGAAACTTATGCAGTCTCAGCCCCAGGACTCCCTTTCGTACAGACTGTTGTCCGCGTTTTTCCGTTTCCTCAGGACTCCGTGGCATATCGTTGCCGCACCGGGCCTGACCAGGACCGAAACCGGCATACTCATAGGGATCGAACGGTCATCCCACTCCGGAAAGCCGCTCAGGATCTCCGACCTCAGCCATATCATGAGGGTTTCTCCGCCTACTATTTCACAGCATATCAACAGCCTCGAAGAGCAGGGCTTCGTAATAAGGACTCAGTCTAAAGACGACAAGCGCGCCGTGCACCTTGAGCTTACAGAGAAAGGCCGCGAGACATTGAGACAGCAGCGCGCCGTTCTGGAACAGAACATAAACCAGCTTGCCGAGTATCTGGGCAAGGAGAACACTGAGACCTTGATTACGCTTTTGACCAAGACTTCGGATTTCTTTTTCGAAAAGGACAATACCGAGCACTCCCCTCCCTTTATGGACGATGAACCCAAAAATAAAACTCCCAAATAAGTAGATATAAAAATTTAAGATATAAATATACCGTACAACGAAAGGAGACGAATTTCCTTTGTCCAAACTGTTGGCGAAACTAAGTCCTTACAAGTACTTTATCCTTTTCGCGATCCTGTTTTTGTTCACCTCTTCCATCCTTGACCTGACGCTTCCTTACCTGATGTCGACGATCGTCAACGAAGGCATCCCCAGCGGAAACGTCAGCTTTATTCTTGAGACAGGCCTGAAGATGCTTGCGATCTCGATCCTGATCATGATTTGCTCGATCGCATCGAACTATCTCACATCCAAGGCTGCGATGAGTTTCGGGCGTGACCTGCGGGCAGAAGTCTTCAGGAAGATCACGAACTTCTCTCTTCACGATTCAGATAAGGTCGGCGTCTCGTCTCTCATCACGCGAAACACAAACGACATCATCCAAATGCAGATGCTCGTGATGTTCACGCTTCGCGTGATCGTTTCCGCTCCTCTTCACATGATCGGTGGGATCATCATGGCGGTCTCGAAAGACCCTACTCTGTCGCTGGTCTTTGTTGTGGCGGTACCAATAATGATTTTGATCATCATATTCAATATCCGTTGGGTCACCCCCCTCTTCAGACAGATACAGACGAAGCTTGACAAGGTCAACCGTGTCGTAAGAGAACTCCTGTCAGGTGTCCGCGTCATTCGCGCATTCAACCGCATCGAACACGAAAGAGATAGGTTCAACAATGCAAACCTTGACCTGACCAGGACTTCGCTCTCGGCGTTCCGCCGCATGGCAGCCATGCAGCCCTTCACGATGATGACGATAAATTTCGCGATCCTCGCCATTTTTGTTTTCGGTTCGATCAGGATCGACGGGGGCCATATGAAAACCGGGGATCTCATGGCATTTATTCAATACGCGACACAGATCATGTTCTCCCTCATGATGACATCGATGCTGTTCGGAATGCTCCCCCGCGCTGCCGTTTCGGCCCGAAGGATAACCGAAGTCCTCAGCATGGAGTCGGAGGTCAGGGATCCTGAGCAGCCCAAGCTGCCCGCGAAAGATCTGAAGGGATATGTTCGCTTCGAAAATGTGACTTTCCGCTATCCGGGCGCCGAAGAGCCGGTACTTAACAATATCTCATTTGAAGCACGCCCGGGTGAGACCGTGGCCATAATCGGAAGCACAGGCTCAGGCAAATCCACACTTGTGAACCTGATACCGCGTTTTTATGAGGTAGAAAGCGGTGCCATATATGTTGACGGCATCGATATCCGGGATATGTCCCAGGAAGAACTCCGTTCCAGGATCGGATACATCCCCCAGAAAGCGGTCCTGTTTACGGGTACCATAGCAGACAATATCAGATACGGCAAAGCGGATGCCACCGATGAGGAAGTACGGCAGGCAGCCGACATTGCACAGGCTACGGAATTCATCGACGCTATGCAGGACGGTTTCAACTCATATCTGTCGCAGGAAGCGACCAACATCTCTGGCGGTCAGAAACAGCGGATTTCGATTGCGAGAGCCATTGTAAAAAGGCCTGAAATATACATCTTCGACGATTCTTTTTCTGCGCTTGACTTCAGGACCGACGCGAATTTAAGAGCCGCTTTGAAACCCATAACCAGGAACTCCACCGTTTTCATAGTCGCGCAGCGCGTCAGCACAGTCATGAATGCCGATCGCATCATCGTGCTGGACAACGGCAATATGGTAGGTTTGGGTACTCACAAAGAGCTGCTCAACACCTGTGAAGTCTACCGCGAGATCGTCACTTCTCAGCTCAGTGAGGAGGAATTGGCATGAGTGACAAGAGAAAACAGCAATTCAACGGTATGCGGCCTCCTATCCCGGTCGAATACCAGTCAAAATACAGCCGCGGAAAAGATCCCATACAGGCAATGCATGAGCGCCGCAGGGCGCGGCGTCCCATGGGGCCTCCTCCGGGCGGCGGATTCAGGGGAGGACCCGGCGGTCCGATGGGCATGCCCGCCGAAAAGGCAAAGGATTTTAAGGGTACGCTCAAACGTGTCCTGAAATACCTTAAACCATATTGGTGGGGAATCGCACTGATAGCGGTGCTGTCAATATGCTCCTCCCTCTTTACGGTAATCTCGCCGCGAGTACAGGGTAACGCAATAACGATCATCGAGCAGGGAGTCTCATCGAAAGCAGGAATAAATTATACCGCTTTATACCGCACACTGCTTATAATGGGAAGTATCTATATACTAACCACCCTCTTCTCCTTCCTGCAGCAATTCATAGTCGCTACAATATCACAAAAGCTCGTTTTTAGCTTAAGGCGCGACATTGAAGCAAAGCTTGCCAAACTTCCCCTTAAGTATTACGACTCGCACACACACGGCGAAATACTGAGCCGCATCACAAATGATGTCGATACGGTATCTTCAACACTGCAAATGAGTGTGACCCAGATCGTTTCTTCAGCGATCACCATCGTAGGCGTCCTTTTCATGATGCTGAGGATAAGTCCGCTGCTGACGCTGATCGCACTCCTCATAACGCCGCTGTACCTCCTCGTCGTATATGTCATCGCTCCAAAGTCGCAGCGTTACTTCATAGCCCAGCAAACAGCGCTGGGAGACCTTAACAGCCACGTAGAGGAGATGTTTACCGGACACAAGATCGTCAAGGCCTTTAACCGCGAAAAAGACTCGATAGAAGAGTTTGAGCAGATAAACCAGATGTACTACACATTCTCGCGCAGGGCCAATTTCATATCGGGTATGATCATGCCCATCATGCATTTCCTTGGCAACCTGGGCTATGTCGCGATGTGCATCGTCGGAGGTATATTCGTATCCAGAAGGACCATCAGCCTAGGAGACATGCAGGCGTTCATGCAATATGTACGTCTTTTCAACCAGCCCATCACGCAGACCTCAAACATAGCCAACGTCATTCAGTCCACGATCGCTTCCGCCGAGCGTGTCTTCGATATCCTCAACGCTGAGGAGGAAGTTCCGGAAGCAGCGAATCCCCAGGATATAGCAAATCCCGAAGGAGCTGTTCGTTTTGAAAATATACGTTTCGGATACTCTGAAGACAAAATCCTCATGCAGGACCTGAGCATCGACGTAAAACCCGGACAGACGGTTGCCATAGTCGGACCGACCGGCGCAGGAAAGACGACCCTCGTAAACCTGCTGATGCGCTTCTACGATGTCATGGACGGCCGCATCACTATAGACGGCGTAGATATAAGAGAAATGACAAGGGGCGGCTTAAGGAGCATATTCGGTATGGTGCTTCAGGATACCTGGCTGTTCAACGGCACGATAAGGGATAACATCTCATACGGAAAGACCGACGCGACAGACGAGGAAATAGTACAGGCTGCGGTAGCGGCATGTGCCGACCACTTTATCCGCACGCTCCCCGACGGTTATAATACCGTCATAAACGAAGAAGCTTCGAACATTTCCCAGGGCCAGAAGCAGCTGCTTACCATTGCCCGTGCATTTCTCGCCGATCCGTCCATCCTTATACTGGACGAAGCCACATCGAGCGTTGATACAAGGACCGAGGTCCTGATACAGAATGCACTGGCCAAGCTCAAGAAGGGGCGTACGAGTTTTGTTATCGCTCACAGGCTTTCAACGATCCGAAATGCTGACATTATCCTTGTCATGAACAACGGTTCGATCATTGAGAAAGGTACTCACGAAGAACTGTTGAACAGGAAGGGCTTCTACTATGAACTGTATAACAGCCAATTCATGAACGGAGCCGAAAGCCAGGCAGTATAGCATTCTTCCGCGATACTATTGCATTTTTGGATAAAATAGGCTATATTATATTAGCACTCTTACTATTAGAGTGCTAATATGCATTATTGGTCAAAAATACGTTCAAGGTGGTAGTATGGTCAAAAAGGAATTTCAAACCGAGTCAAAGCGCATATTGGATCTGATGATCAATTCGGTCTATACGCACAGGGAGATCTTTCTCCGCGAACTGATCTCTAATGCAAGTGACGCAATCGATAAGCTTTATTTCCGCTCGCTTACCGATCCCAATATCGGATTGAGCAGAGATGACTTCAGGATACTTATAACCGCAGACAAAAACAATCGAACCCTAACGATTTCGGATAACGGATGCGGTATGAACCGTGAGGAGCTTGAGAAAAACCTCGGTACGATCGCCCGCAGCGGTACACTGGAGTTCAAGACCTCAAACGAGTTAAAGGATGATATAGATATCATCGGGCAATTCGGAGTCGGGTTCTATTCGGCGTTCATGGTAAGCAAAAAAGTTACCGTAATAAGTCTGGCGTATGGCGAAAATCAGGCCTACAAGTGGGAATCGACTGGCGTTGACGGCTACACGGTAGAACCTTGCGAGAAGTCCGAAGTCGGAACCGATGTGATTCTGGAGCTGAAAGACAACACTGATGAGGAAAATTACGACGAGTTCCTCAACGGGTATCGGATCTCCGCTCTCGTAAAGAAATACTCGGACTATATCCGCTATCCGATAAAAATGGAGATGGAGAGGACACGTCCCAAAAAAAACAACGACAAGGAATACGAAACATATTACGAACTTGAGACGCTGAACAGCATGGTCCCTCTCTGGAAGAGGAACAAGTCGGACTTAAAGGAAGAGGATTACAAAGAGTTTTACAAAAACAAGTTCTTCGATTTCTCCGACCCGCTCCTGTATGTCCATACGAATGCCGAAGGGGCAGTTACTTATAACGCACTCCTCTATGTCCCCTCAAATGCACCGTATAACTACTACACGAAAGAATTCCAGCGCGGCCTCCAGCTCTACTCGAGCGGTGTGCTGATCATGGAAAACTGCCCCGAACTCCTCCCCGACTATTTCAGCTTCGTTCGCGGGCTGGTCGACACGCAGGACCTCTCCCTCAACATCTCCCGGGAAATGCTGCAGCATGACAGACAGCTCAAGCTCATTGCAAAGAGCATAGAGAAAAAGATAAAGAGTGAGCTGCAGAAACTGCTGGAAAGCGACAGGGAGAAATACACCTCCTTCTTCAAGCTCTTCGGACTGCCGATCAAGTTCGGGATCTATCAAAGCTTTGGGGCCAATAAGGACTTACTGAAGGACCTGCTGGTATATCACTCATTAAATGAAAACAAGTTCATCACCATACAGGAATATGTCGATTCCATGAAACCGGAACAGCCGCATATCTATTATGTTTGCGGCGAAAACGTCGAGACCGTCTCCAGGCTGCCGCAGCTTGAGCGAATAAGGGAAAAAGGCTTTGACGTCCTGTGCATGACGGATGACGTAGACGAGTTCCTTGTAAAGCTGCTTGGCGATTGGAACGGAAAGAAGTTCGTTTCGGTGACTTCCGGTGACCTTGGGCTTTCTGAAGAGGATGAAAAGAAAGCGACCGACGAAAAGGAGAAGCAGTATAAAGAGCTCCTGGATGAAGTCAGGAAGGCCCTGGAAGACAAAGTGTCATCGGTAAAGCTATCGATGAGGCTCAAATCCCACCCGGCCTGCCTCTCCTCAGAAGGAGAAGTTTCACTCGAGATGGAAAAGGTCCTCAATGCGATGCCAACCGGTATCGACGTAAAGGCCAGGAGGGTCCTCGAGCTCAATGCGGATCATGATGTTTTCAAAAAGCTTGTAGAGCTGAAGGATACCGACCCCGACAAACTTGCGACATATAGCCGGATCCTTTACGGGCAATCGCTTTTGATCGAAGGACTTCATCTTGAAGATCCGGTCGCATTCAGCGAAGACCTTTGCAGGATAATGAGTGCAGGTTAATTGACCCGGGTCAAATATGGATAATACCCGGGCATCCGTCTGTCTCGAAATCAGCCCGGTATTGTGAATGATCCGTGCGTCAGGAATGTTAAATTTGAATCATTTATAAGGTCCTGGTTTTAATCAACCGTTGTTTCATGCAATATAAATGCGGTACATTGCTGATCCATGTCATGCAGTGTACCGCGATCATTATTCGTTATCAAATCGTTATTAAAAAGTCTTCAGTCAGTAAAACCGACTCAGAACTTGGCATTCATCAGTTTATTTGCAGCTTCCCTGGCGGCTGCTACTATATCTTCGTCCGTTTCAGTATCCGCAAGGTGCCTGAGGTGGGTCCTTCCCCTATCCATTCCTATGTTGCCCATGGCCTCGATCGCCGCAAGACGGATCTCCTTGTTGGGATTGCGGAGTGCGACCACAAGGAAATTGAAGCTTTCATCCTTCCTTATCGTTCCGAGAGCGGAGATAGCCGCCTTAGCCATTTCGATGTCCTTGCCCTCGGCTATGCTTATGAGTTTTTCAAACTTTCCTTTTTGTGCTAATTTTTCAATTTTCTCGATCTTCATGACTTTCTTCCTTCTTCCGTTTTTTCGCTATTAACCATTTGGTAAGATTATAACAAAATTATACCTTGCAAGTCAACCTCCCAAAAGGACTTATATGTCAAAAATGCCGAGATTTAATGTTGAATTTTGTATAAATTGATTAATCGGTGGGATATTAACTGGTATTGGCTGTCAAAATTCGACATCCGGTATCAAAAATATACAGGAATAAAAGTTTTTTTCAATCCTGCATATTTAATCACACATTTGAATCGGATATTGTCTGAAGTTTTATCCATACTAATCTGGGAGGCAAAATTCCAAAGCAACTGTTATAAGTATTGGTTCTGCTTGATCGAATTATTAAAAAGTCTTTATTATTGGAAAGTCATCAAATAATCATCAATTTTAAAAAATCACGGAAAAGGTGGTATCATGAAGTCACGAAAAGTTTTCATATATGGCACCAGATTGCTGGTAATATTTTTTGCTGTTTGCATTCTCGGATCCGTGTCGCCTTCTGCCGAAGCGGCTGTTGTCAAGCATACTGTCGTGAAGGGCGAGTCGATGTGGAAAATCGCCGTCAAATATCAGGTGGGGTTAAGTGAAATAATCGCCGCAAATGACCAGATAAAAAACCCCGACCTTATATATCCCGGACAGATCCTGAACATCCCTCTGCCGGACACTACCCTTACAAGCTATGTCAATGAAGTCATACGCCTTACGAATCTAAAGCGCACCCAAAACGGACTCAAGCCACTGACCGCTTACTGGGAGCTTAATAGAGTTGCACAATACAAAGCTCAGGATATGAGAAACAAAAACTACTTCTCGCATACGAGCCCGACATATGGCTCTCCCTTTGATATGATCAAGGCGTTCGGAATCAGCTACCGTTCGGCGGGAGAAAACATAGCCAAAGGTCAGTCTACACCGGCTCAAGTGGTCGAGGCATGGTGGAACTCATCCGGGCACAGGGCCAACATCCTCAACTCTTCCTACACTCATATAGGTGTAGGCTATGTCGCGGACGGTAAATACTGGGTGCAGATGTTTATAGGCAGATGATGCCGCGCCTGCGGTATTTGCATTTCGAATTTTTCACATTGTATCAACAAGACTGGCAGCGAGGTAGTTCCTCCTGCCAGTCTTACGCGTCGTACTTTCCCGGTGAGTTGTGAAATAAAATATAATACTTGATTCACTATTTACATTATAGTATACTATCTTCGCATAATTGCAGGATTTTCCTCAATCTGAAATAAGAGTCTTTATTACTTCACCCGCAATTATAAGCCCGGCAACTGAAGGCACGAACGATACGCTGCCCGGAACCTGTTTTCTGAACCCGGCCACGGCATTGTCTGCCTTTTCATTCAGACCGGATCCGCTCATGCCGGTATCGTTATGAAGCCGCTTGACAGGTACTTCTTTGGAGTACAGTACTTTTAGTGATCTGACTCCCCTTCTGCGCAGTTCGTAGCGCATTACCCTGGCCAGCGGGCATACCGATGTCTTGTATATGTCCGTCACTTCGAACTTCGTAGGATCGAGCTTGTTTCCGGCTCCCATACAGCTTATGATCCTGGTCCCGGCGGCCTTTGCCTTCAAAACGAGGGTTATTTTTGAAGATACGGTATCGATAGCATCCACGATATAGTCATAGTCCTCTAGGCGTATAAGGTCCGAAGTGTCTTCGTTGTAAAACATTTTATACGTCTCGACGACGGCCTCGGGATTTATATCGAGGATCCTTTCCTTCATCACATCGACCTTCGGCCTTCCCAATGTTGATGTCGTCGCGATGATCTGGCGGTTCAGATTCGATATCGAAACAAGGTCCTTGTCAACTATGGCGATCCTGCCGACCCCGCTCCTCGCGAGAGCCTCGGTGCAGAATCCGCCGACACCGCCGACCCCGAATACTGCGACAGACGACTTTCTTAGTTTCTCCAGTGCTTCGCTGCCCAGCAGCAGCTCGGTCCTTGAAAAAGAATGCTCGTCGACGTTCATAGTCTGTCACCACTTCTAACGGAAATGATCAGGTCCTTAAGGCTTTCTTCGAAATTTACGCCAAAACGTACGTCGGTTCCGGCTTCCTTTGTCCTGGCAATGCTGGAAACCGTAAAATCCACGGCGATCCGTGCGGAGCTTTCCAGCGAATGCCCGCTCAGCAGCGATGCGCATAGTGAGCTGCCGAATACGTCACCCGTACCGTGATAATAACCTTCGATCCTCCTGGCCATCGTATATGTGATCGAACCTTTCTCAGCATCGAAGTTTGCCGTTCCTATATTATCATCGTCAAAATATACGCCGGTAAGAACGACCTGCTTTGCCCCAAATCCTGCCAGGCCTTCAACTATTTCATGGATATACTCTTCCGTATATGGTCCTTCCGTGTACGGTTTCTCAAGAAGAAACACCGCTTCAGTCATGTTCGGGATGAGGACATCCGCCTTTTTGGCAAGCCTTTTCATATTTCTGGGGAAATCAGGGGTAAAATTCTTATACAGCACCCCGTAGTCGGCCATGACCGGATCTACAATGATCTTTGTTCCGTCACCGCGCAGCAGATCAAAAACTTCTTCCAAAATCTCAAGCTGCTTGATGGAACCGACATATCCCGAATAAATTGCGTCAAACTCGAGACCGATGGATTTCCAATGCCTGGCGATCGGCATGATGTCATCGGTAAGGTCCCTGAAGGTATAGCCTTCAAAACCGCCGGTATGCGTTGAAAGGACCGCCGTCGGGATCACGCTTACTTCGATCCCGACAGCCGAAATTATCGGAAGGGCTACGGTAAGCGAACACTTCCCAAAACATGAGACATCATGTATTGCCGCGATTCTCTTCTGCCTTTCCATTTCTTACTCCTCGAAATAATGTGTCGAATAAAACGATTGTTGTTAATTATATTACCTTTGATTTCTAAAATCAAGGAAATAATAAACTCAAACAGTCAGCAGGAAATTTTACAGGAGAAATAAAAGTATGACGTTTATTGAGCTTTATAACCGCATATTGAAAGCGGAAGTCGAAGGCAACCTGGATAGAGAACTGGATTCCCTGGGGACGTACTACTACGATCCCCACCACATCGACTGCCTGCTGCACCCGGAAAAATGTACTCCGGTCTGGCGCCTTGGCGATTGCTCCGACTGCAGCGACGAGGACAAAGAGCTTTGCGCGGGCAGGTGCCTTTTCGAAGCGATAACCATTGACGAAAAAGGAAACGCAACTATCGACCCGGACAAATGCGTAGGCTGCGCCGAATGCCTGGAGAAGTGCAGGAAGAACAATCTCGCGGAGAGAAAAGATCTCATAGCCGCTCTTGCAGCGATCAAAAACGCGGATGCTCCTGTTTATGCATTGGTCGCTCCGGCATTCATAGGTCAGTTCAGCAAAGACGTCACCCCCGGAAAACTAAGGAGCGCATTTAAAAAGCTGGGTTTTGCGGGTATGGTCGAGGTAGCGCTGTTTGCAGATATACTTACTCTTCGTGAAGCGCTTGAGTTCAACCGGCGCGTCATCCATGAGGAAGATTTCCTCCTTACGAGCTGCTGCTGTCCGATGTGGATAGCCTTGATACGAAGGATATACAAGCAGTATATCACCCATGTCCCCGGTTCGGTTTCCCCCATGATAGCATGCGGCCGCTCGATAAAAAAGCTCGAACCCGGTGCCATAACGATTTTTGTCGGTCCATGCCTTGCAAAAAAGGCTGAGGCCAGGGAACCGGATATCAGGGACGCGGTCGATTATGTCCTGACGTTCGATGAAGTTTCCCAGCTGTTTGAAGTTACCGGTATCGACCCGGCAGAACTGGATGAGGATATGCGTGACCATTCCTCCCTGGGAGGACGCATATATGCGAGGACGGGCGGGGTAAGCGAAGCCGTAAGCGCGGCCGCCGAGCGGCTGTCCTCCGGCAACTCCATGCCGGTCCGGGCGATACAGGCAAACGGCATCCGCGAATGCAAGGCTTTGATGCAGCAGCTGCAGGAAGGAAAGATCCGCCACAATTTTATCGAAGGCATGGGATGCGTCGGCGGTTGCGTAGGAGGTCCCAGGGCTATCATAGATCGTGAACTTGGCCGGTCCAACGTCGATGAGTACGGCAAGCTCGCCCAGTTTGATACGCCGATAGATAATCCGTATGTCATCGAACTGCTGAACAGGCTCGGATTTGAAAAAGTGGAAGACCTCCTGGCTGAAGAATCGATGTTCACCAGAGATTTCTCCTGAGGTTTGAATAATTTTTCATATCGGATTCAGGCTATAGGGAGAAAAATCGAAACAGTTTATCAGAAGGCGCAGTTCGTGTTCATCTGTGTCCTTACGATAATAAATCAATTTAATATTTTGATATAAGGAGTGTTCGGAATGATTGCTAAACTTGACAGAGACGGTTGCATTTCCTGCGGACTCTGCTCGGAAATCTGCCCTGAAGTTTTTCGCATGGCTGACGACGGCATAGCTGAAGTCTGGCAGGAGGAAGTTCCTGAAGAAGTTGAGGATGCCGCTGTCGAGGCCCAGGAAAGCTGCCCGGTATCAGTTATCACTGTAGAATAATCGCTCGCATACTCAAGTCAGATCCTTATCCGTTTACCGGTATATAACTGAAAAGCAGGCAGACAAGCTAAAGGAGAGGTCTATTTCCTCTCCTTTTTGCATCGTCATAACAGTATCCTGTAAATTTATGTTGAAACGATCATGGGCGAATTATCTCAACGGCATTATGAATGTTGGCTATTTCCACCCGGGTATGCTCCCCGCCAAATTCTCCGTCCAATGTCCAGGATAGTGGCTCATCGCTTTCAAAGACGATCCTGTCGGTATGGACGAGAGTGAGATCTCTGTGGTCATAGTGGCCCTTGGCAAGTTCCACGATCATCTCGCTGAACTCGGCCGTACTTTTCGGTCTTCTTATGAGCAGGACCTCGAATTTTCCGTCTGAAAAATCGACCGCTTTCCTGTCCATCTTCAACACGCCGCCTGCCTGCAGTGTGTTCATTACTCCTCCGAACAAAAACTCGTTTTCTTCCGTTATTTCCCTGCACTCGACTCTTACCCGGTAGGGCTTGATCTCGCTCATATTCTTCAGGCCTTCAAAGAAATACGCGAGGTACCCGACTGCGTTTTTTGCCTGCTGGGCAGTGGCATAAGATACCTTTGTAAAAGCGCCGAAGGAAGCAACGTAGGTAAAGTATGACCTGTTGTTGAAAAGCCCGATGTCATGCGGGCATGCCCTGCCGTTTATTGCGATGCCTACAGCCTTTTTTATGTTCCTGGGAAGACCCAAACTTGCGGCCAGATCATTTGCGGTACCTGTAGGGATATATGCTATCGGAATACGCTTCTGCGATTTCATCATGCCGGTTATCGTTTCATTTAGTGTGCCGTCTCCGCCGCAGCACAGTACCATATCATAATACCGGTCTAAACTTGCGGCGTATTCAGTAGCGTCCCCCCTCTTTGTGGTGGAAAGCACAGTAGTTTCATAACCGTTCTCGGTCAGAAGGTGGACGATATCGAATAAACCTGCGCGCGATTTCATTCTTCCTGCATAAGGATTTATTATCAGGAGTGCCTTTTTTCTTTGTGTTATTTCCATCCCGTACGATTCCCCATTTGATAAAATGATAGGATATACACAACCTGAGTACGATCTGGTATATATCATACGCCAATTATACGGAGTAATCAAGTGGCAGTTGGAATATTCTGCATGCCCGGATCCGCCTTTATTATAATGATTGACTCTCTGCTGGCAAATTTAACAATACCCGATGGAACTTTTTTCAGAAATCGGTGTCAATATGGGTGAAACTCAATTGACGTCAGTTTGAGGCAAATACCAATAGGAGTTGATTTGTATGAAAAGGATCGTGATCGCATTTCTGTTGATGTTTGCGATTTCGGTGAATTTCACGGGTGCTTCGGCACTCTACAGCGAAGATCTTAACGGCCACTGGGCAGCAGATGTCATTACGGTAAGCGAGTTTGCACAAGTACTGTATGAAGACGAAGATTTTCATTCAAACAAGGCAATCACGCGCATCGAGTTTGCCCGTCTGATCCACGAGGCATTGGACATCAATATAAACTACTTCAGGGCTCCCGATATACAGGAGATCTTCAGCGATGTTTCAAACGATGAAGCAGGCGCAATGGAACTTTATGACCTCGTTACCACCGGCATCGTTAAAGACAAGGAACTTTTCAGACCACATGATATCCTTCGCAGGGATGAAATGATCCACTATGTGATGAATGCGGTCAGGTACGCGACGGACGGCAATTATTTCGTCATCCTTATGATGCCCGAACCCTTTGACGATGAGGACCTGATGATCAAGGAATATAAGAATGATGTGACCGAAGCAGTTTTGCTCGGCATCATCAAGGGGCGGGGCAATAACATGCTTTATCCGGCGCACGCCACAACAAGAGCAGAAGCAGTGGTCGCGATCAGCAGGATGCTGGACGCTGTCAGAAGATTCGCCGCAGTTGACGTATCGGCGGAAGCTATCCTGGGCAAAGACAGCATCGAAATGAAGCTGACCATCGTTAACAACACCAAAAAGCCAGTCACTATCAACCACTCTTCCGGTCAGCAATTCGACTTCCAGCTGCTTGACGATGAGTTCAATGTCCTGTACACCTGGTCCGCTGACAAGTTGTTCTCCATGATGCTTTCCGAAACCGTGATAGATGTCGGAGACTCCGTGGAATTCAGCGCGACTCTTGACGGAGATCAATATGCATCGATCAAGGACAGGATCTATCTGCTGAAAGGTTTCATCAAAGGAACCTCAGAATCATTTGAAATAAGGGAATTTGGGTACGAATATTTCATAGTCAGGTAGACTTAGTGTAAAGATAATGGGAGACAGGCTCATGCCGTCTCCCTGTCTCATTTTATGGAAATAATGTTGACAAACAAGACTTTTTTAGGTACGATCAATTAACTGATAAAGACACTAGAGAAGCTAAAGAATCAACGGTCGGATTGGATTGGAAGCCAATGCGACCGCATGGATCGAAATCAATATCAGTCAATATGAAGCGAGGTAGTATGCAATGGAAAAAGCGATCCTTAAAGTCGAAGGAATGTCCTGCTCCCACTGCGAAAAGGCAGTCAAGAATGCTGCCGGATCCATTGACGGAGTAAAATCTGTCGAAGTCGATCTGTCAGCAAAAACTGTCACTGTTGAGTATGATCCGAACGCAGCAAGCCTGGATGCCATTTGTGACGCAATCGAAGACCAGGGGTACGATGTTGAACGTCCGTGATCATTCAAACAGTCATGCTGTCATGTGACAGCTTTCACCCGTTACACAAATTCAACTGACTGAGGATGTTTCTCTGCAATTATCGAAAGGGCATCAGCGTCACCGCATACGACAAGATTTTGAACGATCTGCAGTATCGACGCCGGCACCATAGGTGTTACCGGTCCAAAAAGGGATTCGTATATGATCTCCGCTTTTTGCTTGCCGCTGACCACCATGATGACCTGTTTTGCCTGGACGATAGGCCTGATACCCATCGTGTAGGCCTGCCTGGGAACATCCTCTTCCCTTTCGAAAAATCTTGAATTGGCTTTTATTGTACTAAGGGTCAAATCGACTTTGCCGGTATCCATCCTGAAATATTTGTCTGGCTCATTGAATCCTATATGTCCGTTGTTCCCAATTCCCAGCAGTTGAAGGTCGATACCTCCAAGCGATTCGATAAGCCGGTCGTAAGCAGCGCATACAGCATCGGCATCATCATTCAGACCATCCGGAATATGTGTATTCTCTGGTTTTATGTCGATGTGACGGAAAAGTTTTTCGTTCATAAAATAAGCATAACTCTGCGGGTGATCCGCGGATAAGCCGCAGTATTCATCCAGGTTCACAGTTATGCAATCCTTGAATGACAGATACCCTTTTTTATGCCAGTCGATGAGATTATCATAAACGCCGACAGGTGTCGATCCTGTTGCAAGGCCCAAAACCGAATCAGGCTTTGTGTAAACCTGGGCAGCTATGAAACCGGCTGCCTTTTTGCTCATGATCTCATAATTTTCAGCCAGGATTATTCTCATTATGACTGATGCCTCCATACCGTGTTTGCGGGAATAATACGAGTTTCCCCGTCAATTGACAGTTGCCATATAAATGTATCATCAGTCATTAGATTTTTCAATAACATTAGACTTTTTTCGTATTTAATTTACAAAAAAATGTTTATCTGCCAGCTACCGACAGATAAACGACATTTACTTATCCTCACTTTTTCTGAGATTGTTGTGACTGCTCCGCATTTATTTCAAGTTTATATAGGACCCGCCTCCCGGTCATATCCATGTCCGTAAAGAGCAGGAACTTGCCATCCGGTGAAGCCACGGCATTTTCAACAGGCTTGGCATTGGGTTTTTCGGTCTCGAATTCCATGATCTTGCTTTCCGATGAGATGCCCTTCACCTCAAAGCGGCCGGTCCATTTGTTTTCTTCCGTCACTTCCTTATTCGTCATGTAATATGACACCCACTTGCCGTTCTTGTCAAACGCAAAGCCCTCTTTATCCAAAAGTGACTCGGTGATAAACTTCTTCTGACCGGTATTGGCGTCGATTATCCCGATCCCCTTGCCGCTGTCATTTCTGAAGAGGTAATCTCCGTTGACCAAAGGATATAGTGTAGCATCCTGTGCTTCCATATATGTTTTGCTCACGGTCCCGTCACGTGTAACAACACCGCAGTACAGGACTCCCTTAAATCCTACCACCTTATATCCGATCCTGTTTGCATCAAACCATTTCGGGAAGCGCGGCAACTCCATATCAAAAACTTTGCCTTCCCGTTTAGCGGCTACGATCCTTGTGGGATTCTGGAAGTCAAGATCCGACACGAACAAGCCTTCATCGGTGACATAGGCGATCGACTTGCCGTCCGGTGAAATATCCAGGCTGTTGTCCACGTTTGCCGGCCGCATTATTGCTTTCTTTACGGTATAGCTGGAACCGTCAAGGATCGCATATTCAGTGTTTTCTTTTGTCATCACGAAAAGGTCATCGTTGTCCAGTTTTTTCAGGACAGTCGTATTGTCAGGCAGTTTTACGACTTGCCTGGTCTCAAGGTCATAGATGAATGACCTGTGCTCCCCTATATCCTTCGGACAGGTGATCGATATCTTTCCCGGATCCAGGAATACCACATGGTTTATATCCAACTGAGCCGCTTCGATCGGCTCGATCATTACTTTCTTTGCATCGGAGATGTATTCGTGATTTTCGCTCTCCCCTTCGTCTTTGCTGCCTCCTTCCTTTCCTCCTTCGCCTTTGCTGCCTCCCTTGCTGTCAGACTTTTGGGATGATTGCTGCTTTTGCGATGAATCGCTTCCGCTTTCCTCTGAGCCCGACTTCTGAGAAGAACAGGAAACCAGTAAAATCATTGCCAACAGCAATGATATTGCGATCATGCTCAAGCTTGCCAATGAAAAACCGGTGGTGCTCTTTTTATGTTTTATCATATAACACCTCGCAGATCATTAATCTTACTGTAAAATCCGGTCGTCTATACTGTCATGTTCATAGCATTACCACTAGTATGCCGAATATGCCGCCAAACAAACAGTATTATTCGCATACTGTCGAACTGTCGATATGATAAATCAGAAAAATCGAACAATTTAAGTCAGCAAATGTGCTATAATATACTGAGATAACATCTTGTCTGATCAATAGCAAATACCGTGCATATTCCATCATACCTATTAAAATCAGCAAAAAGAAAAGAGGAATCAATATGGAACCGATACAATATAAAGTTTTGCAATTTGACGGAGATTATGCAATCCTGATAACCGCCGACGGCACAAAAACCAAGGTAGCACGTGCTTTGCTTCCGCTGGAAATCGAAGAAGGAAATTTTCTCATATATGAAAACGCTGAATACAGGATCATCTGACTGCACTTCAACCGATCCGCGGATATACGATTCTTCTTCCTGTTAATGGAAGTTGATAGGATCGTATGTTTTTTGTAAAATTAAGTAAACTCAAAAGATCATAGTACAAACGCAAAAGGATCATACTCCATATTTCCTGTTTGAAAAAAGGGCCTGTTCCGTTTAATCGGTGTATCTGTCAATGTAAGAAAAATGGTCCCATACTTACGCAAGGGAGCAAATTTAAAGGGAAGTGAAAGATATAATGAAACAGTTGTTATATTTCAAGTTGGCGCAATGTCCATACTGCAGGCAGGCCGACCGCTGGCTCGAAGAACTGATGGAGGAGAATCCTGAATACAGGAACATACCGATAAGGACCGTCTTTGAAGACGTGGAGAAGGATCTTGCAGACAGCTACGACTATTACCTGGTTCCTACCTTCTTCTGCGGTGATGAGAAGCTGCATGAAGGGATCGCGACAAAAGAAATCATAAGGAATGTGTTAAACTTCTGCATCGAGTAAGTGTCAGATATACATCGCCTTTCGCCATTGGTTCAAGGAATATATTTCACAAAAAGACTCAAACTAATTGGCGGAGGTGTATTTTTTTATGAATGCTACAATGAATCTCACCTGGACTCAAAAAGAAAAGAGTTATCTTGAAGACCTGAAAACACATGAGCAGTTATGCATCGAAAAATACTCGCTCTACGCAAACCAGGCCCAATGTGAGCAGTTGAAGCAAATCTGCAAGGCAAACGAAATGTCCGAGCGCAGCCACCTTGATTCCATCAACCAGTTGCTCAGCGGCAAACTGCCAAACATCAATCAGCAAGGCAACAATCAGCAAAAGTACCAGCAATTCATGAGCACTACGCAAGTACAGGGAACGCTGTCTGACAAAGATATATGCACAGACATTCTCATGATGGAGAAACAAGTTTCCAGCACATACAACACGGCAGTTTTTGAGTTCCGTGATACCAATGTCCGCGATGTCCTGAACCATATACAGAAAGAGGAGCAAAAGCACGGCGAGGCAATCTTCCAGTATATGCAAAGCAAAGGGCTCTACAACGTACAGCAGTAGATCAAATAACCGGCGTCATGATCCTGGTCAGTCAGGCGCCGGTTTTTATTTATATCAATGTAAATCATAAACATGACACAGTAAAAATCATGCCTGGATAATGGCGATGTTCAGCTTTGTTGACTTTGAGTATTGGCAGTGATAATATCAAAGTTGAACTTGCAATCGTATTTGGAGAAAGCGATCGTAATACCTGTGAGTATGCTCCATTGTCATACCCGGGTTCAGGCAATCGACAAATAGTCATCTTTAATATGTTTTCATCACGGAGGAAAAATGCTGATATCAGGTCTTCAAAAGCTCACGCTGCTTGATTATCCGGAAAAATTGGCCGCAACCATATTCACACCCGGATGTAATTTTCGCTGTCCGTTCTGCCACAATGCTTCCCTTGTGCTCCAACCGGGCAATGCTCCGATGATTTCTGAGGAAGAAGTGCTCATGTTCCTTGATTCTAGAAAAGGACGGCTGGACGGAGTATGCATAACGGGCGGAGAGCCGCTCATGCAAAAAGATGTAGGCGGCTTTATAAAAAAAGTTAAGGAAATGGGCTACCTGGTCAAACTGGACACGAACGGAAGCTTCTCTGACCGTCTTAAAGCTCTGGTTGACGATAAGCTCGTTGATTATATAGCAATGGATATCAAAAACTCACCCGGTAAGTATGTGCTTACTTCCGCTGCTACTCCGGACATGATGGAACAGGTAAATAAAAGCGTATCTTTCCTGCTTGAAGGAAGAGTGGACTATGAGTTCAGGACGACCGTAGTAAGCGAGTTTCATGAAGAAGATGACTTTCGGGAAATAGGCAGATGGATAGAAGGTGCAAAATCCTATGTCCTTCAGAATTATGAGGATTCCGAAGACGTTATACAGTGCGGATTGAGCAGCGCGGGCAGGGACAGGCTCCTGAAGTTTGCCGATATCGTACGGCCGTACGTTTGCAGCGTCCATATAAGGGGCATATAGTTCATCCGTCAGTTTATAACTGTCGATGTTGCACATACTGGCTTGCATCGATTTATACATATTGTATATATTGTGTTTTGTGAAAATAACACACCCAATATATTGTGTTTTTCGCTTGACAAGAAAAGTGCTCCATATTATAATTAGCTCACTGGCATTAAAGTCATTTTATGTCACTATATGTCAGGGGGCTTTATTATTACTCAGTAAATTCCGGAATTATTGGGTCCTTATCATCAAACTGGCAGTATGGTGCTATTAAAGGAGTGGATCGATCAATGTATCAGGTAATAAAAAGGGACGGAAAGATAGCGGAGTTCAGCATCACAAAAATAGCAAATGCCATCAAGAAAGCATTCGATGCACAGGGGAAAAATTATCACCAGGATATCATCGACTTCCTGGCACTCAAAGTGACTGCCGATTATCAGGACAAGATCGAAAACGGCTATATCACTGTCGAAGCCATCCAGGACAGTGTGGAGCGAGTATTGGTACAAGCCGGATATGCTGATGTTGCCAAGGCATATATCCTTTACCGCAAGCAGAGAGAAAAAGTACGCAACGCAAAATCCACTTTGTTGGACTACAAAGAACTGGTCAACAGTTATGTAAATATAGAAGACTGGCGCGTAAAAGAAAACTCGACTGTCACTTATTCAGTCGGCGGACTGATACTCAGCAACTCGGGTGCAATTACTGCCAACTATTGGCTCTCTGAAGTATATGATGAGGAAGTAGCAAACGCTCACAGAAACGCCGACATACACATACATGACCTTTCCATGCTTACAGGATATTGCGCCGGCTGGTCGCTGAAGCAGCTGATTCAGGAAGGGCTCGGCGGTGTAGAGGGCAAGATCACTTCCTCCCCTGCCAGCCATCTCTCGACCCTGTGCAACCAGATGGTCAACTTCCTGGGCATCATGCAGAACGAATGGGCGGGAGCTCAAGCTTTTTCGTCATTCGATACTTACCTTGCACCCTTCGTCAAGGTCGACAATCTTGACTACAAGGAAGTCAAGCAGTGCATACAGTCCTTTATATATGGCGTCAATACTCCCAGCCGCTGGGGCACCCAGGCTCCATTCACGAACATAACACTTGACTGGACCGTGCCGGACGACCTTGCCGATCTCCCTGCTATCGTCGGCGGCAAGGAAATGGATTTCAAATATAAAGACTGCAAAAAAGAGATGGATATGATAAACAAGGCGTTCATCGAGATAATGATCGAGGGCGACGCCAACGGACGCGGGTTCCAGTACCCCATCCCGACATACTCCATCACAAGGGACTTTGACTGGAGCGACACGGAGAACAATCGCCTGCTCTTCGAGATGACCGCCAAATATGGTACACCATATTTCTCAAACTATATCAACAGCGATATGAAGCCGAGCGACATTCGAAGCATGTGCTGCAGGCTGCGCCTCGACCTTCGTGAGCTCCGCAAGAAAGGCGGCGGATTCTTCGGAAGCGGAGAGAGCACCGGCTCTATCGGCGTCGTTACCATCAACATGCCCCGTATCGCTTATCTGGCCAAGGACGAAGAGGATTTCTATAACCGCCTGGACAAGCTGATGGATATAGCTGCCCGCTCTCTTGACACAAAGCGCACAGTCATTACCAAGCTGATGAATGCGGGCCTGTACCCGTACACCAAGAGGTACCTGGGCACATTTGAAAACCACTTTTCAACGATCGGCCTTATCGGCATGAACGAGGTCGGGCTGAACGCAAAGTGGCTTGGCAAGAACATGCTTGACGAGAGGACACGCAAGTTCACGATCGAAGTGCTCAACCATATGAGGGACCGCCTCGTAATATATCAGGAGAAATATGGCGCGCTGTTCAACCTTGAGGCAACTCCCGCCGAGTCTACGACTTACAGATTGGCAAAGCACGACGTTGAGCGCTATCCCGATATCATTACCGCAGCAAAACCAGGCGACACTCCCTACTACACCAACAGTTCACACCTTCCTGTCGGCGCAACGGACGACCTGTTCGAGGCACTGGAACTGCAGGATGACCTCCAGGTGCTCTACACCTCCGGTACAGTGTTCCACGCCTTCCTCGGCGAGAAGCTGCCGGATTGGAAAGCAGCCGCAGCACTCGTGCGCAAGATCGCGGAGAACTACAAACTACCCTACTACACCCTGTCGCCTACTTACTCGGTTTGCAGCACACACGGCTATATAGTCGGCGAGCACCTCACCTGCCCCGAATGCGGTAAGGAGACGGAGGTTTACAGCCGGATCACGGGTTACTATCGCCCGGTCAAGAACTGGAACGCAGGAAAAGCGCAGGAGTTCAAGGACAGGAAAGAATACGACCCTGATAAGATAATCAACATATCAGAGGCTCGCAACGTTTCCGGCAATGCTGTGAAGACAGGCGATGCACGGCAGCAGGAAGTGAACACTCAAACGGTCGCTTCCGGCAGTGAGCTCTTGCTGTTCACAACGAAAACCTGTCCCAACTGCCCTTCGGCGAAAAAAGCCCTTGATGAGGCCGGTGTAGAATACAGCGTTATGGACGCAGCGGAGCATCAGGACCTTGTAGAAAAGTTTGGGATCATGCAGGCACCAACCCTTGTGTGTGTCACAGATAACGGCGCCGTAAAGTATGCAGGGCTCCAGAACATAATGCAGTTCCTGAAAGCAGCGAAATAGTTAAGACTCAAAATCGGTACCTTGGATTGTGTCCGGGTACCGATTTGATTATATTAATCTCTAAAATTGGACTTATCTAAGTTAGAAGGTGAAATTTCGCTTATCCTTTATTGTTACAATATATGCCACTATTTTTTGAATTTACATTTTCAGTAAGTATGATCAGGAGAAATGAAACATGGATAATGAAGCTTTGAAAACATTTATTGACTATTTCAATGATGATGTAAATCAAGTTAGTTATCTTGGTTCTGGCATTGGTGCAAAAGAGTTCGCGGACTATTTTCAAAATGGCGAATTTTATTTAGGCGATGAACCTGATATGCTAATTATTAAAGATAACACCGCACTAATTACTGAGCATTTTGAATTTGATTGTTATCATGTCAGAAATAAAAAAGGTAGTCAAAGCCGCCGGGAACAGTTCAGAATACATACGCATCTTGATAACATACCTTTAACAAATTCTGGGGTGATACATGATCAAATTAATGGTACACCCTCCTATATCAATTATGTTCAAAATGTAAGCAGAGGTTTTAACAAGCATTATACGAAAATTAATAATTATAAAACTAACTTAAAAAATTACGGTTTGATAAACAATAACACTCAAGTTAAAGTAATGTTTTTTATTGAGGATACCTCTCCTTTAGGGTCTTTGGCAGTTGAACGTTGTGGTCCTGAGTCCAAAGCTAATCCAATAATTCTGGCAAAATGCCAAGAGTTTCTGGTGCAATTAAGGAATTCTCCCGAAGTACACTATGTTTTGGCTTGCTCATCAGTAGGTAGTTGCAAATATATATGGTTCATAGACCGTAATGAAATCGAGTTATATTATCAGCATAGCATAGATTATGGAAGGATGGATTTTGTAAAATTTACACCACAAGTAGTTTCCTTTAGATTTATGATCCAGGATAATGAGACCGAAACTTCAAATTAATCTGTAAAACGGCATAGCGAATACATAATTAAACAAACATCCAAATTATTAGTTGCCTCATAAAACCGTCTAATAATTGGGATGTTGCTTTTCTTAGCTTAACTTAATAGGTCTAAAGAAGGTTGCTCCGACCTAGTCTGTATATCCACTGGATGTGTCTATCCTGATCGTGTTGGCTGTTCCGTCCCAGGTCACGCCAAAGTCGAAGGCTTTGCCGAGGTCACGGAGCTTAAAGTAGTTGTTGCCGTTGATATTGTAAGCGGTCAAATCGACCCTGACACCGTCAATAAATACTGTTGCTCTTGTCAGATATGCAGTGGTGTTGCTCTTGTTGCCTGTGACCATCTCGCCGCCAACCGCAGTATATGA
>ENA-OWOZ01000254-OWOZ01000254.1-bioreactor-metagenome-genome-assembly--contig:-NODE-254-length-75316-cov-5.375643_pt1 | contig 75316 bp, 68 predicted proteins | sample MGYA00238140_ERZ651804 | MGnify/ENA primary metagenome ERZ651804 (study PRJEB26910, sample SAMN07631232) | bioreactor metagenome | isolation source: Switchgrass digestor | place: USA: Dartmouth...
TGACTGGAGTTCAGACGTGTGCTCTTCCGATCTCTTTTACTCCCTGCGGGGTATCCTGCAGTTCAACTCCCATTGCCCTAAGCTGATCACGTATTTCATCTGCCCGCTTGTAGTTCTTTTCTGCCCGCGCTTTCTGCCGTTCTTCAATAAGTGCTTTTATATTCTCATCCAGTTCTTCTTCCTCTTCCTTCCTCAGCAGGCCAAGGACACCGGTCAGTTCATTAAGCAGGTCAAGAGCCCGGGCAATTGTCTTTTTGCCTGCATCAGCAGTAATTCTGGTGTTTATTTCCCTAACCAGTTCGAAAATCGCAGCCATGGCATCCGCGGTGTTCAAATCGTCCTCCATTGCTTCTATGAATTTTTCTCGGTAAACATCCAGGTCTCCGTAGATTTCTTCCTCAAATGTGTCCTTTTCTGCTTTCTCAAGGAAAAATTTAAGATTGCTGCGGCATTCATACAGCCTGTTCAGGGCGTTCTTTGCCTGCTCAAGCAGAGCATCGCTGAAATTTATCGGGCTCCTGTAATGGGCTGAAAGCAGGAAGAAACGTATTACTTCATAGTCATAATGCTTCACAATGTCCCTTACAGTAAAGAAATTACCCTTTGACTTTGACATTTTTTCATTGTTTATATTAATAAACCCGTTATGAAGCCAGTACCTTGCGAAAGGTTTTCCGTTGCAGGCCTCACTCTGTGCTATCTCGTTCTCATGATGAGGGAAAATCAGGTCCTGTCCGCCGCTGTGTATATCAATCGTTTCGCCCAGGTACCTGCAGGCCATTGCGGAGCATTCAATATGCCATCCGGGCCTTCCCTTGCCCCACGGGCTGTCCCACGCGGGTTCTCCGGGCTTTTGGGCTTTCCACAGGGCGAAATCCATGGCGTTTTCCTTTCTTTCATCGACTTCTATTCTCGCTCCCAGTTCAAGGTCTTCCAGCTTATGTCCTGAAAGCTTGCCGTATTCCTCAAACCTGGACGTTTTGAAATAAACATCCCCGTCAACCACATAGGCATAACCCTTGTCAATAAGGATCTTAATCATCTCTATAATTGCATCTATGTTCTCTGTTGCCCTTGGCGCAATTGTAGGATCTTTTATCCCCAGGCCGCGGGCATCAACATAGTATTCGGCGATATATTTTTCAGCAATCTCCGCAACGGTTTTGCCTTCTTCGTTTGCCCGCCTTATCATCTTGTCATCTATATCAGTAAAATTCTGAACAAATGTTACCTTATAACCGCGGTACTCCAGGAAACGTCTCAGAACATCAAAAACAATAAAAGGACGGGCGTTTCCTATATGAAAATAGTTATAAACCGTGGGTCCGCAGCTGTACATCGTTACTTCGCCCGGTTTTAAAGGAACAAATTCTTCTTTTCTTTTGGTCAGTGTATTGTACAATTTCATAAAAAACCTCTCCTCACTGTATTTAAAGCACGCTGTCTAATAATTTCCGTTTTTAATGATAGGCGACGGCTGGGCGTTATGTACCCTGCTGTACGGCGGCACCGACCGTGTCAGCCACACATTTCCGCCTATAACCGAATCATGGCCTATAACGGTATCCCCGCCCAATATAGTTGCACCGGCATAAATAACAACGTTGTCTTCAATATTCGGATGCCGCTTGATTCCTTTCACCAGGTTCCCTTTTTCATCAACGGGAAAGCTTTTTGCACCAAGCGTCACACCCTGGTATATCTTCACATTGTTTCCTATAACGCATGTTTCACCGATAACAACGCCTGTACCGTGATCTATAAAGAAATATTCACCGATTGACGCACCGGGATGTATGTCAATACCGGTTTTCATATGTGCATATTCGGACATTATCCTTGGTATAATCGGAACTCCCTGCCTGTAAAGAACGTGGGCAATCCTGTGTACGCTCAGCGCTTCAATTGAAGGATAACTCAAAAGAATCTCCTCACGGCTTTTTGCCGCAGGATCACCCCTGTACGCGGCTTCTATGTCCTTATGCAGCAGCTCTCTGATATTTGGCAGCTGCTCAAGAAGATGTATTGTTATTTCATTGGCCCGTTCCTTGCATTTGCTGCAGGTTCCGTGCTGTTTTTCCGCATCATCGCATTCGTTGATAAGTACCCTTTCTATCAGGCTTTTAAGTTCCAGTGCAGCACTTCGTATATTGTTCCCGATGATTATGTTAATGTCGGTTTCTTCAATGGGGAATTTTTCATAAACGCCGGGGAAAAGTGCCGAACGAAGCTTCCTTAATACCTGGTATACCTGTTCTTTGCCGGCAAATCCAATAGTATTTTCGTTGAAAAAGTGCTTTTTATTAAAATTCTCCAACTGATCGGCTATGTCGGGAAGCTTGCGGTTTAGCCACTCATTAAGTTCCATTTTCTATCTCCTCCGGATTATAATTCGTCTTGCTTTATAAAGGTCCTTTATTTCTATATTACCCATTTTTTCAGCAATGCAAAATGAGGATTTGCTTAGGCTCTTACAATTATAATGGATCTGAACAAACTAAACAACCGTATTGAAATAATAACGGTACCATCCTGTAAATGAAAAAACAGCCCGAATCACATGATAACGTTTTTCAGTTTTTACTCCTGAAATATATTTATGCCGCTGCACAACCATGTGAAACAAAAAATCGCGAAAAGCACGGGGAAAGAAGAGCGCATCGTCTTTTGCAAAGGAATGGCTAAATACATCGGAATATGATGTTGTAACTCATAGAATTCGCGTAAAAACGCTTATTGATCCATGTCAATATAAATGCGTTCCCCCTCTTTTACCATGCCAAGTTTTTCCCTGGCTATTTTTTCTATGAATTCATCTGTTTCTATTATATCCTGCTGTCTTAACAGCTCTTCCTGGAGCTCTTTTTCTTTTTCAATTTTATTCTGCAGGGCTTTCATTTCATTCTCGATTTTATTTATTTCTTCCTGCTGGCCTATGTATGTTATGACGAAATAAACAAGAAGACCGCTCATTAAAAACAGCAAAATTAAGTTTATCCTTCTTTTCTTTTGCATATAAACCAGCCCTGTTCTTTTGTAAAACATTCGATTCCACTATATTTTTCGGCTTTGCGGCTGTTGTTTATTACATTATACCATAAAACGGAAAAAGTTCAATAAATCCTTTGGAACGTAATTTACTTCCCGGTTTGTCCCGTGTAAAGCAGAGGGGGCTTTATCAGATTTTTTTCATGATATTTCTCAGTGACCTCAGTCTTCGGCGGGCTACAAACCTTCTGTCCGCAATTTTTTTATTAACTTCCCGGGACAGTTTGCCCATCCTGTCAGATAGCCACCTGATTAGCGGCCTTAAAAGAATAAACAGCTTGGCAAACGGCCATATAACAATCTTGACAATAAATACGATTATCCGGGTAATCAGGCGGGAAAAAAGCCAGAAATATATGCCTATGCCCATGACCATGGCCATAAAAAAATATGGTCTTATTTCCCCCTGGTTACTGATATACGCGGCTGCAAAAGCAGTTATTGCCGCAAATATCCAGAATAAAACATCCTCCACGCCAACAAAGAATCTGCGGGTCCTTATTGCTCTCCTTTTCATTCTGAGCAGGTCATATGCAAAACCGAGAATGAAACCGGTCAATAAAGCACTCAGAAAAACCCTTACTTCATTCAGCATATTCTATCAAACCTACTTAAAAAGACCTGAAAAGAATCCGCCTTTTTTCTGAGGCACTGTACCGTCAAGGTACTCAATAAGTCCGATTTCACCTTCGACATCCAGTGTGGCGCTTTCCACATCCAGTTTATTTATATGCATATCAATTCCGCGTACAATCACAAGTCCCAGCTGAGTATCAACGACGATGCTTTCCTCATTGAAACTCTCCACGTTATGTACACCGGTAATCAGTAATTTTTTCCTGTCCCTGAGAATAATATTCTGATGATCCCGGTCCATTGACTTTTTTTCTTCGGCCATGAACGTCACCACCGTTTTTTATTTTCCGATTTCCTTGCAAGTCCATGCATTGAAATTTTATGAATCTAAAACAAGTAATATGCCAGACAGATATATTCTAAAACCGTTATTTATAATATAATTGTAAATATGTAATGTATTTTTCCCAGGGAGGGTTTTTTGATGGATTTTTTTCCCGGACGATTTCATCCAACGGTGACACGTGCAGAACTGAAACAAAGGGCAAGAACGGCCCTGTACGGAAAATGGAGCACAGCCGCCCTTTTAATGCTGATATTCACGCTGATTTCAACAGGCTGCGGCTTTATACCCATAGTAGGGGCAATATTGCTTTTACCTCCGCTGGAATTCGGACTGAATATTTATTTCCTGCTGCTGTACAAACACGGCGATTCGCGTTTCGAAAACCTTTTTACCGGTTTTAACATGTTCGGCAAAGCCCTCGCAGTATACTGGCTGTCAGCGCTGTACACCTTCCTTTGGTCCCTTCTTTTCATAATACCCGGTATTGTTGCATCCTACAGGTATTCACAGGCAATGTACATATTGTTTGAAAATCCGGAAATATCGGCATCCGAAGCCATTCGAAAAAGCAGTGCAATGATGTACGGAAATAAGCTGACGCTGTTCATTCAGGATTTTAGTTTCCTCGGATGGTTCCTCCTGTCGGTGTTCCCCGGCCTGGGTATAGGTTTTCTGTGGTCAATGCCGTATTATTATACAGCCCGTGCCGCTTTCTATGAAGACCTTGTTTATTCATCGCAAAATGGTTTTTCACAGAATTACCAGGCAGGCTGAGCGGCAAACACTGCATTATGATTCACAAGCATGCCGGCATAACTGATAAATCAAAGACTGCACCGGAGAACTGATTACCGGGGCAGTCTTTCCATTTAAACAAGCATTACAGAATCTTATTTAATGAATCAAAGCCATATATGTTTTACGTCCGGTTTATAATGTTTCAATTTACAACAACCAGCATTCCTTCGGCACAAAGCCTGTCACAAGACGCCAGATCTTCCGCATCATACGTGCTATTTATCCTGTTATAAGAAAAAGCATATATTTTTTTAGGAACTCACTGTCTTCAAGCAGGGCTGAAATTTCGTTCATTCACTCACCAGCATTCTCGTTCTGAAATTATTTTCCAATAATATAGTCGAGGAAAAAAACACCTGGTTAGGGCAGAAACCATATAAAATTTACAATATTTCTATCATATCGGAAGCTTCTTCCTTGCGCACATGCTCCGAGATCTTCTTCACCCGGAACCGGGTCACGTGTTCCCCGAACTGTATCTCCACAATATCTCCCACCTTGACGTCAGAACCCGGTTTTGCAATTTTGCCGTTTATCAGTACCTTCTGCCTTTCACAGGCTTCCTGGGCCAGTGTTCTTCTTTTTATAACCCGGCTTAATTTAAGAAATTTGTCAATCCTCATTCTTCTCCCCTCTTCTGTCCAGTTCTTTTGCCTCGTCCCAGAGGGCATCCATTTCTTCAAGAGTCATGTCGGTAAGTTTCTTCCCGTTTTCATAACTTTTTGTTTCAATGTATTCAAACCTTTTGATGAATTTGTTTATTGTTTTTGTAAGGGCCAGTTCAGGCTGAATATTAAGGAACCTTGAAACATTTACTATCGCAAACAGGAGATCCCCCAGTTCCTCTTCCGTTTTATCCATGTCTCCGCTGCGGTATACGTCATGGAACTCTTCCAGTTCCTCTTCAACCTTCTTCCATGCATCTTCCACGTTGTCCCAGTCAAAACCCACCTTTGCGGCTTTTTCCTGTACCTTGTAACTTCTCATAAGCGCCGGAAGAATGGGCGGAATGTCTTTCATGATATCGGTCTGGGTTTTCGTACCTTTTTCTTTCTTCTTGATTTTGTCCCATAAATTCAGAACGTCCTCTGCCGTTTCAGCGTGTGCCTTTCCGAAAACATGCTGATGCCTGTGGATCATTTTTTTGCTTATGCCGTCAATAACGTCGTAAATGGTAAATTGTCCATTCTCATCGGCTATCACCGCGTGGAATATCACCTGGAGCAGCACATCACCCAGTTCCTCGCACAGCTTTTCCGGGCTTTTTTCATCTATCGCCTCAAGAACCTCATAGGTTTCTTCAACAAAATACTGTTTCAGCGATTCATGGGTCTGTTCCCGGTCCCATGGGCATCCTTCAGGACTTCTCAATGTTTTCATTATTTCAACCAAATCATCAAAACCATAACGTTCCTTTTTCTGCATTTTATCTCTCCTTCCGGTCAGCGGTTCAGGTCGCACGGACCGCATATTTTTTCTATGCTTCGCGGAATGGCATCCCTGGAATTTTTCCATGATGCATCCCTGTTTTTATAGTCAAACATCTGTGTAAACCAGTTTACATCTTCCTTAATCCTGTCCATGTTGTCCATCTGCAGCGACATCAGGGCTATTATGAATTCATTTCGCTGCTTTTTGTTCAGATATTTCAGCGAACCTTCCAGCAGCATTTTCAGGTGTGGCAGGCAGAAACCCTTCTTTGCTGAAAACCTCGCCTTAAACTCGGGTTCCTTGAAATACAGGTATAAAATAACATCCGTAAATTTATCCATGTTGAAATTTATTTTTTCACAGATCGTACAGCTTTTTTCAAGTTCATTGAGTTTGTCAATCATTGACCGGATAAACTCATCGGTCTGATCCTTCCTGCCTTTAATTCCCTTAAACATGTGTTCAACGGTGCTCATCCCGGCTTCTTTTGTGAGCCCGGGCAATGCCTTGTTGTACATTTCATGCAGAATCCCGTTCTGTTCCATCAGGTGTGTGTCAATTATAAGACCTAACGGCAGTCTGTTTTCCTGGGAGTTGTACAGCTTTGTAAAATGCCGCCTGCAAAAGCCTTTTTTGTTTGTTTCTATTCTTTGATCGGGTTCCATCATTGACGGCCCCAGCGTATATTTTATCGCATCATCTTCCACCCTTTTCTCAAGGATACACATCGGGCATTCTGAATCCACTTCGAATGCTTCATTTACAGGTATCGTATATATACGCTCCTTCAAAGCAATTCCACCTTTCAATATGCGTTTCAAATGGCACCGTTATGTCGTTTTTCAGCAATAAACTGCAATTATATGTCTTATTTTATCATTAGTTTTGCAAAAATGATATCCTGCAGCAGCGATTGTTTATTGTGCATGATTCAATCGGGTGCTATACTCGTAAATAACAGACAATAAACATCAGGGGTAGTTTTATGTACCGTATAGTTTCATCAGCCGACAATAATCTTGTGGTGAAAATGGATGATTTTAACCCGTCCCATACTTTTTTGTGCGGGCAATGTTTCCGCTGGAACCAGGAAGATGAACAAACCTGGTCAGGCGTCGCCCTCGGCCGATTTGTACGGCTTAAATGGGACGGGGAAAACTGCACCTTTTTTAATATGACCGAAAAAGAATTCCAGGACAAATGGGTACATTATTTTGATCTGGAAACTGATTACGGCAGGATAAAAGAAATCCTTGCAAACAAGGACGAACATCTTAAGAAGGCAGTATCGTTCGGCTACGGAATACGCCTTCTCCGCCAGGAGCTGTGGGAAATGCTTCTGTCGTTCATAATATCGCAGAATAACCTTATTCCAAGGATAAAGAAAATAATAGAGACGCTGAGCGAGCATTACGGAGAGAAGATTCCGGGTACCGATAACAGGTATGCCTTTCCGGACCCTGGTTCCCTCGCCCGCTCAACCATTGAAGAACTTAATGTATGCCGCGGCGGTTACCGGCTGAAATATATTTTGTCCGCCGCCGAAAGGCTGTCCGAGTCTCCCGGGCTTCTGGACGAGATGAAAAGCCTTCCTGCCGGCAAAGCAAGGGAAATGCTGCTTTCCTTTACAGGTGTAGGTGAAAAAGTGGCGGACTGCATACTTTTATACAGCGGCCTTGACAGGAATGCATTCCCGATAGACAGGTGGGTCAAACGGGTAATGGAAACCCTGTATTTCGGGAAGGAAACCGACGTAAAGACAATTCGCGCCTTTTCCCGGGAATATTTCGGAGAATATTCGGGAATCGCCCAGCAGTACCTGTTTTATTATGCCCGTGAAAACCGGATTGGATTATAATTTCCTTATATTACGGCCTACAGTAATTTATTGTTATGGAATAAATGGAATGCTTAACCATCTTTTCTAAATGTTTTATGTTTGTATAATTGTTTGCTTGTGTATTTTTTTAGTTATTTTCCCTCTTTACAGTTTTTTATTTTTTTCGTATAATAATTGTGAAATAAAGAAATAATAATTACAGGTTTAACAAAGAGCGGTGTACCCTACCGTAAGTGGGAGCTAAAAGAGCGGTGTACCCTACCGTAAGTGGGAGCTAAAAAAGCGGTGTACCCTACCGTAAGTGGGAGCTAAAAAAGCGGTGTACCCTACCGTAAGTGGGAGTTAAAAAAGCGGTGTACCCTACCGTAAGTGGGAGCTAAAAAAGTAGGGAGTTGAACATAATGTTCAGCTCCTATAATTTTATGAGGTACATATATGCGTCTATCTTTATATAGAGTGGATCCATCTTATTGTGAATATCTTCGTAAATTTGACGACAGAGTTCGAGATGTTTCTGAGAATAAAGCTCATCGTCCATTTTTAGGTATTGTAATTGAATTAGAAAATGAGATTAAATACTATGCTCCTCTTACTTCACCAAAACCGAAGCACCTGAATATGAGGGATACAATAGATTTTATTAAAATAAAAAATGGAATTTGGGGAGCTATTAATCTTAATAACATGATTCCAGTTGATGATGAATTTATAAGAAAAGTAGATTTAAAAATTACGCCGGATGACACAAAAGAAGATATTAAATATAAAAACTTGTTAATCAATCAGATTAGCTGGTGTAATTCAAATCGTGATAAAATCATGAAAACTGCAAAGAAGTTATATAAGTTAATTACTGAAAAAAAGCTCCTGAAAAATTGGCTGTGAGATGTTGTGATTTTAAACTTTTGGAACAGAAATGTATAGAATATAGAGAATTACTCCTTTCTCAAAAAGAAATAGCCATTACCACCACAAAAGAGGACTGTAAAATAAATCCAAAAATTTTTTAAATAAGTATATAGAAAAATATAATCAATACCAATCTGAACGCAAAATGACAACTGAAAAAAGTACATATAATAGAGATTTATTCCGCTAATATGCCTTTCAAAGCTTTTTACTTTTCACCATAAATTGAATTTGTTTTTTATTGAGAAAAAAATGTTTATGAATATATTCATCACTATATTCGAAAGTAACTAGCTGGTCTGCTGGCACTACTCTCTCTGAAAGGAGTGTGATGCCAGTATGACAATGACCACATATGAAACCATGAATCTAATGTTTACATTTGGCGCTTTATAGCTTGGTACTGGCAAATAAAAAATCACCCTATTTCGGGCGCACATCTATCGGATATGGAGAACTCACATCAATTCTATAATGAATTTAAAAGCGTGGATACCGGTAAGTGTTTTGTTACCCAAGGAGCAAAAACACCCGAAGCAGGACCCGCTGCAATAATACCTTCTTTAAAAGCGGGTGATTCGGGCGGTTTTGGCGACGCTCGACGGATATTGTGCAATGCCGTCAACAGCCGCTTCATTTGCAAGAGCCGCACAGTTCAGCTCGGGCAAGCCGAAACTCGCAAAAATGCTTCTGAATATATTTTTCAGGTCGCATTTTTGCTCAGACAGTCGGCTTGCTTATCCTCGCTCTGACTGAGCGGCTCTAAGCCACATTCCGCTAAAAGTTTCCGGCATTGCACAATATCCATAATAACCAAAGCAGGACCCGCATTTGAATTAACTTATAAACAAGCGGGTGGTGCGGGTGTTTTTTGCGACGCAGGGCGGCATGCTGCGAAGCCATTCTGCACAGTAATAAGGCTGGAGCGTGGAACTGAGCGGCCCGGAATATGGAGACCGCAACGCCGGGTTCATTACTTGCGCGGGGCGTGGGTCAACGTAAGTGCTTTGCTGCCCAAGGAGCAAAAACACCCGCACCAGGACCCGCAATTAAGGGATTGTATATTTTTATTGTGGAATTTCAGTTTTCCCGGTATAATGTATAATTATTGATATATTTCTGCAAAAACAATGACGCAAAGGGTTATCAGCATGGAACACTTGTTTATCGTAAACCCGGTGGCAGGAAAAGGCAAAACGCTGAAAACCATACCGGATATTGAAGCAATCATGGAAAAACACTCCCTTTCATACCGCTTGGAGATTACAAAAGCCCCGAAACACGCTGCCGAAATAGCACGGGAATATGTAAAAAAATACAGGAATTTAAGAGTCTATGCCGTTGGCGGAGACGGAACGCTTAATGAAGTTCTTCAGGGTGTGGCTGGAAGTGATGCCAGTCTCGGGAATGTTCCGGCGGGAACGGGAAATGATTTTATAAAAAACTTCTGTACAGAAACAGAGCCGCTGGAATTGCTTCCACGGCTCATAAATGCCCGTCCGGTACCCCTGGATTTGTGCAAAATGAATGACATGTACTATCTAAATATCGCCTCTGCAGGATTTGACGCCGACGTGGTTGCCAATACGCAGTATCTTAAGCGTATTCCATTCATAAAAGGAAAAATAGCCTATATAGGCGGTATCCTTTTATCCCTTATCAGGATGAAGAATTACGAGGCCACATTTTATATCGATGACGAGGAAATCCACATGTCAAGGATTCTTCTGTCTGCCTTTGCAAACGGGAAATACTATGGCGGCGGCATGAAAGCAGTACCTTCAGCAGTTCCGGACGACGGTCTTCTGGATGTTTGCATGATTAATGGTGTTGGAAGGCTGAAAATATTTTTCTTTTTCCCAAGGTTTATAAAGGGAAAACATATAAAAATGAAAGAAGTAAATATTAAACGCTGCCGTTCGGTAAGGATGGTCAGCCCTTCGCAGGTGCACGTAAATGCCGACGGTGAACTTTTCAGGCTGAACGAACTGAACATTGAAATAATAGAAAAGGGGATTAATTTTATTATACCCTCAGCAGATTAGTACAGGTTAAGGTAATTAATCAAGCTCCGATTTTTCGAGTATTTTATCCACCAGCTTACGTACGCACTCATCCAGCGTGCTGTTCTCCGTATCCAATACAAGGTCAGGATTCTGAGGCTCTTCGTACGGCGCTGAAATACCGGTAAATTCCTGTATTTCGCCATTAAGCGCCTTACGGTACAATCCCTTCGGATCCCTGCGGATGCAGGTTTCCAAATCGGCCTTCACGTATACCTCGATAAAATTATCTCCTCCTTTTTCCCTGGCCATCTTCCTCATTTCAGCCAGGGGTGAAATAAATGAAGCGATAACGATTAGACCTGCATCCTGAAACAATGCACAGACTTCCGAGATCCTGCGGATGTTTTCATACCTGTCCTTTTCCGAAAAGCCCAAATCGCTGTTAAGCCCAAACCTTATATTATCGCCGTCAAGACGGTAAACAGCCTTTCCCATACCGTTAAGTATTTTTTCAGCTTCCACTGCGATGGTTGACTTTCCGGAACCGGAAAGACCGGTCAACCAGACAACAAGCCCTTTCTGACCCAGAACCCTGTACCTGTCGTCCTTTGTAACCTTTCCCTCATGGTAAGTGATATTCCCGTTATTTTTCATCTCTCTCACCAGCCTCACTGCTTACATGGTTCCACTGCATTTTCCTGTACTGTACCGGGGTACAGCCTTTTATTTCCCGAAAAGTACGGTTAAAAGTCGAAATACTGTTAAAGCCGCAGCCAAAAGCAATATCCGCTATGCTTTCCCTGTTCAGTATTATTCTTTCCGCCGCATACTTGATTCGTATTATATTAAGGTACTGCCTGAATGGAACACCAAGCACCCTTGTAAACATTCTCGAAAGGTAATGTTTGCTGAATCCAAATTTTTCAGCCAGGGCGGACAATGTGATCGGTTCCGTGTAGTTGTTTTCAATATATTCCACCACCTGGCCTATTTTGAACAGCAAATCCTTTCTGCCCGAACTTTCAAGCTCCACGGCACCTTTTGAATCTTTGGCTATCACAGCCAGTATCCCGTATATTTTTGACAGGATAAAGAACCTGGAACCCGGCACCGGGTTTGAGGCCTCTTTCAGAATTTCTTCCACAAGCCTGTAAACCTGTGAATGAAGTTCCCTGTTTGCATCCTTTTTTATGATAATGGTTTTTGCTATGTAGGGGTATTCTTCATGGAATATATTCCCGCCGTTAAGCTGGTTCAGATCAAAAATTATGAATATACGTTCGCAGCCGGGTGACAATGGATAGCTGTGAAGTTCCCCGCCGGATATGAAAACAATATCGCCTTCGTTCAGAGTATACAGCCGGTTGTTAATGACGATATCCGATCTTTTCTTCGCAGCAACGGCTATTTCAATGGCGTTGTGCCAGTGAGAAGGGTACGTGAAGCCTTCGTCCCTGTTATAGATAATCCTGACAGGGAACGGCTCAGGAAACATATCCATCTCCACAAGATTTTCTATATACATAAAAATCCCCTACCTCATTCTAATTTAAAATGAGATAGGGGACAAGTATATTATGCGTTTAAGAAAATATTACTCAACTTTGAGTACCGCCTTCAGCGGTGCCCTTCCCAAAAGTTTAATGCTTCTTGAGTCGGGCTGTGAACCGCCTGCATAAATTTCAAATTCGCCTGGTTCAATAACGCTTTCGCCTTCATCAGTAACAACCGCCAGCTGTTCGGGACGTATTTCAAAAGTAACTTCGGTAGTTTCACCGCTCTGAAGCGTTACCCTCTTCATTCCCGAAAGCTGCCAGTTGGGTACTCTCCAGCTTGCTTCCAGATCTTTGATGTAAACCTGGACTATTTCGTCACCGGCCATCTTGCCTGTATTCGTTACCTTGACCGAAACGGTGAAACCTTCTCCGGCCCTGATTGTATTCTTTGAAAGTTTCAGATCGCTGTACTCAAACTGTGTATAGCTTAAACCGAAACCGAACGGATACAGGGCTTCGTTCTTCATAAACCTGTAGGTCCTGTTTTCCATGGAATAGTCGGTAAAGTCGGGAAGCTCTTCGACTGAGCGGTAGAATGTAACCGGCAGTCTGCCCGACGGATTGGTTTCTCCGAACAGTACCGATGCAACAGCCCTTCCGCCCTTTGCGCCGGGGTACCATGCATTAAGTATTGCCGGAATATGCTCATCAGCCCAGTTGATTGACAAGGCACTGCCTGTCAGCAATACAAGAACAATGGGTTTTCCTGTTGCATATACAGCTTCCATCAGCTTCTGCTGCATACCGGGCAGATTCAGGTCGGGTTTGTCTCCCGAACCGTAAATGTTGCTTTCATGCATTTCTTCGCCTTCAATTGTAGAATCCAGGCCAAGGCAAAGAACAACAACATCCGCCATCTCTGCGCAGGTAACCGCTTCGGCAATTCTGTCTCCCGGTTCGGCCAGTTCCTCAACCTTATCCTTATACAGGTGACAGCCGACGGAGTAATAAATCCTTACATCGTCACCTACTGCTTCCCTGATACCGTCAAGAACGGTGACATACTCGGAAGCCGTACCTTCATAGTTTCCGACCAGTGCCTGGCGGCTGTCCGCGTTAGGTCCTATCACTGCAATCGATTTAATTTTGTTCTTGTCGAGAGGCAGCAGACCGTCATTCTTCAGCAGTACGATTGATTTCTTTGCAACTTCAAGGGCAAGCTCATTATGCTCCTTGCAGTCAACAACGCTGTACGGAATTGATGAGTAAGGAACCTGATCATCAGGATCGAACATTCCCAGTTTCATCCTTGTTACCATTAACCTTGTAACGGCCCTGTCTATCTCCTCTTCGGTAATTAAGCCTTCCTGAAGTGCTATCAGCAGGTTTCCGAAAAGATTTCCGCAGTTCAGGTCACAGCCGTTGCGTACGGCAAGGGCAACAGATTCAGGGGCAGTTCTCGTAACTTTGTGATGGAGATGGAAGTCACGAATTGCCCAGCAGTCAGAAGTAACATGGCCCTTGAATCCCCATTCTCCCCTGAGAATATCGGTAAGCAGGGTCTTGCTTCCGCAGCAGGGTTCTCCGTTTGTACGGTTATATGCACCCATTACCGATTCTACGTTGGCTTCCTGGACCAGTGCCTTGAAAGCCGGCAGATATGTTTCGTACATGTCTTTCTTTGAAGCTTTTGCGTCAAATTCATGTCTCAAAGCTTCCGGGCCGCTGTGGACTGCATAGTGTTTTGCACATGCAGCAGCTTTCAGGTATTTCGGATGATTTCCCTGTATTCCTTTTACAAAAGCAACCCCGAGCCTTGCCGTAAGATAGGGATCTTCGCCGTAGGTTTCCTGTCCGCGTCCCCACCTGGGATCCCTGAATATATTGATATTCGGGGACCAGAAAGTCAAACCCTTGTAAATTCCGCGGTCGCCTTTTTTGGAACTTGCATGATATTTAGCTCTTCCCTCTGTTGAGATTACATCAGCTACTTTATAAATAAGCTCCTCATCAAAAGTTGCAGCCATACCAATGGCCTGCGGAAACATGGTTGCAGTTCCGGCCCTGGCTACACCGTGAAGCGCCTCGTTCCACCAGTTGTATGCCGGAACGCCAAGCCTTTCAATAGCAGGCGCGGTATGAAGCATCTGGGATACCTTTTCCTCGATGGTCATTCTCGATACCAAATCTTTGGCACGTTCTTCAAAGGAATAACTTGGATCCAAGTAAACAGGCTTATCTGACATACTAACCCTCCCCGTATAAGGTTATAATTTATCATTTTAATTTTACCTGAAACCCATGTACTGACTCTAACCATCATTTGTCCTAAATTATTCATATCTTGTCCGCGGCCGGTATATCCCGTCATCGGCTCCTGCACCGCTCCGGGTATTTTACACACGGTTATTTACTCCGTGAAAAAAACAATAATCCTCCGGTACCTTCAGATCAGCAGAATTATGGTTTCAGCCGCAATACCCAATATCAGGGCTATATTCATAACAGCAAAATTCTGCACCGAAAACGGAAAAGTATCTTTCTTCGTCTGCAATTCCATAAATTTACCGATATTCTTCCGTACATGAATGAAAACAACATAAATCAACAGCGAAGCAACGGGAGCAAAACCCGTGACGACAGAAACCAGTATAACGGCAAATGCTATGTAATATAGTATTTTAAAAAGAACCAGGGCCTTTTCCCTTCCGATATAAATCGGTAGGGTATACCTCCTGTTTTCCAAGTCATCTTCTATATCACAGATATTGTTTGCAAGCATGATGTTAGCAATGCCCGTCACACCCGGCACAGAAACCAGGAATATCCTGATGACTTCCGGAATGTTTATTTTTAAATCAAGCATGCCGTTATACATTGCAATTGACGCTATCCGGTCATCAGCAACATGTATATATATTGCCAGAAAAGGTATTATGAATCCCATGAAAAAGCCTGAAAAAACTTCCCCGAGCGGGATCCTTGAAATCGGTACCGGGCCTGCGGTATAAACCACACCAACTGCAAAGGAGAGCATTCCAAGTATCAGCACTATTTCATTGGTATTAAGATAAAGAAGAATTCCCGCAATAACCGCAATAACTCCGAGAATTAATATAACCGCCAAAGCTTCAGCTTCCTTGATATTATCCCGTACAATAGCATTATGCTTTTCATAGCCATATCCCGATTTCTTTCTTGCTTTTTTGTAATCCAGGTAGTTGTTAATCGCCGTTGTGGTCATGTCAAAAGAAAGAAGCGATATAAGCATCAGGGCAAAATTTTCCGGATTGAAGGAACCAAACCTGTATAAAGCATAAACCGTACCCAATGCAAACGGGATCATGCTTGCAGCTTTTGTCTGTATTTCAACATACTTCAAAAAGCTACGTACTTTCATATTCCCCATTTCCTTCACAGTCTTTTTTCAAATATTATATCCACCCAGTTAAAGGAATTCAAGGCAGCAAACCCATGTCTGAAGAACTGTCCCATTGGCATGATTTGATATTGATAATATATAATATTTTGATCTATAATCTGACTAATAAATAATGTCAGAAGAACAATAATAACCGGAAGCATAATTCAGGTTTCCGGTTCAGGAGGCTGTTTATGAAAATAATTATAGTCGGCAACGGCAAAGTGGGTTACAGCCTTGCCGAGCAATTGTCCAAGGAAGACAACGATGTGACTGTAATAGACAAGGATCCGGAGGCACTGAGAAGGGCAAACGAAAACCTGGACGTTTTGTGTATAAGGGGAAACGGTGTAAGCACAAAGGTTTTGTTCGAAGCGGGTATCGAAGAAGCCGATGTTCTTATTGCAGCCACAGCCAGTGACGAAATGAACATGGTCTGTTGCCTTACAGGGAAAAAACTCGGTGCCGCTCACACAATAGCGCGTATAAGGGATCCCGAATATGCCGATGAACTGTCCCTGATAAAAAACGAACTGGGGCTCGATATGGTCATAAACCCCGAACGGGCTGCCGCCCGTGAAATAGCAAGAATTCTCAGGTTCCCCCAGGCAGTGAATATTGAAATATTCGCCCGCGGCCAGGTTGAAATGGTGGAAATAAAGGTTACCGAAAATATGCCGATTTCGGGTATGATAATCAGGGATATATCCGAAATTGTTTCCTCACACGTCTTAGTAGGAGCGGTACTGAGGGGAAGCGAGGCAATTATCCCGAAAGGCGACTTCCGGATTGAATCCGGAGATATTATATATGTTGTAGGCCAGCCATCAAATGTGACCAAGTTCTGCAAAAAGATCGGCCTTTATGTGCAGAAAATCAAAAATGTAATGATAGTCGGCGGCGGAAGAATAGCCTACTACCTGGCAAAATTCCTTGAAGAAACGGGTATGAGGATAAAGATTATAGAATCGGATCATGAAAGATGCATTGCTCTTTCGGAGCTTTTGCCTGAAGCACTGATAATCCATGGTGACGGGTCTGATGAAACTCTGCTGCATTCTGAAAACCTCCAGGAAATGGGAGCATTCGTATCCCTTACAGGACATGACGAGGAAAATCTCGTGCTGGCGCTTGCCGCAAAACAGGCAGGTGTACAGAAAGTTATTGCCAAAATAAGCAGGAACAATTATCTTAACCTGATAAAAAACCTTGGCATCGACAGCATTGTAAATCCGGGCCAGATTACGACGAACCTTATCCTGCTGTTTGTCCGCGGTCTGAAAAACGCCCTCGGCAATCCTATAAAATCCCTCTACAGAATAGTTAATAACCAGGCGGAAGCGCTGGAGTTCACCATCAATGAGCCTGCCAGATTTCTCGGCATTCCGCTTAAATACCTTAAAATGCCGAATGACGTGCTGGTTGCCGTTATTGTAAGGAGAAACGATATAATTATCCCACGCGGAAATGATTCCATAAAGCTGGGTGACAGTGTAATACTTATTGCAAAAAACAAGCAGATTTTTGATCTCAACGAGATAATCTCGGTGGAGGGAGCGTCCTTTTGAATATAAGAATAATCCTTAAAAGTCTTGGAATAGTGCTGTTTATTGAAGGACTGTGTATGTTCCCGTCACTATTGGTCAGCGTGATTTTTCGCGACGGTGATGCATTGTCCTTTGTTATTTCCATACTTGTAACCGTTGCTGCCGGCTTTTTGCTGTACAAGATACCAGGCAATAACAGCAAGTTCTACGCAAGGGACGGCTTTGCGGTTGTAGCTCTGTCGTGGATAGCCATATCCCTTTTCGGGGCACTTCCGTATATTATAAGCCGAACGATCCCTTCATTCATTGATGCCTTTTTCGAAACTGTTTCGGGATTCACTACAACGGGTTCATCAATATTAAACGATATAGAAAGCCTGCCCCGGGGAATTCTGTTCTGGCGAAGTTTTACCAACTGGATGGGCGGAATGGGAATTCTTGTTCTTACATTAGCAGTGCTGCCCTCAATAGGTGCAGGTACGCTTCATATAATGAGGGCCGAATCTCCCGGGCCAAGCACCGAAAAACTGGTTCCGAAACTGGGTCAGACAGCCAAGATTTTATATACAATATATGTCGTTATGACCTGTATCCAGGTAATCCTCTTAATGATTGCAGGCATGCCGCTGTTCGATTCGCTGGTTCATGCTTTTGCCTCTGCAGGCACAGGAGGATTTTCAATCAGGAATTCAAGCATCGGTGCTTACGGAAATGTATACATAGAAATAATCATAACGGTATTTACGGTACTGTTCGGAGTGAATTTCGGCCTGTATTACCGTCTGATAAAGGGAGACGCAAAAGGGCTTTTCAGGGACGAGGAATTACGTTTTTATTTTGGCACAATTATTGCTTCAATTGCATTAATAACAATAGACCTTTACAGACACGGTCTTTTCACATTGGGCCAGAGTCTCAGGCATTCCTCGTTCCAGGTAGGGACAATTATTACAACAACGGGTTTTTCATCCACTGATTTCAACCTTTGGCCTTCGTTCAGCAAAACCATTCTGGTCATACTGATGGTTCTCGGCGCATGTGCAGGATCTACAGGCGGCGGTATTAAATGCATGAGAATACTCATGCTTCTGAAAACTGCCAGGCGTGAAATTGCCGGGGTAATACACCCCAGGGCGGTTCATACCGTAAAGGCGGGCAATAAGGTAATAGATGAGGATACGGTAAAGGGCACGCTGATTTATTTCTTTATCTATTCCGCATTTTTTGCCGTTTCTGTTTTACTGGTATCCTTGAACGGCAAGGATTTGGTTACATCGGCAACATCTGTCATAGCAGCCCTTTCAAATATCGGCCCGGGTCTTGAAGCAGTAGGACCCATGGGGAATTTCTCAGATTTTTCTATACTCAGCAAGCTTATATTATGTTTAGACATGATAGCCGGAAGGCTGGAATTCCTGCCTGTGCTGATCCTGTTTTCTCCAATGGCATGGAAAAAAGGAAGCATGTAAATGTTCAAAAGATTTAAAAATAACACATGCAGGGGTTACATCATTTCCTGTATCCGGTTATATGGACCAATGCCACCGGTTCTCCGTTTTCATCTGTAACTTCTACCTCATAATGGCTTATTTTCCTGCCTGAATGCACTTCTTTCGCCACGGCGGTAAGACGTGAACCCTGTGGAGATTTCAGATATGATATGCAGGCATTGATTCCTAATGTAATATTTCCTCCGCAGTTTGAGGCAGCCGCAAATGCATAATCCGCCAGCGTAAAAATTGCTCCGCCCTGAACCAAACTTAAGCCGTTCATGTGGTTTTCGGTAATTTTCATTTCAGCCACGGCATAGCCCGGTTTGGCTTCCAGAACCTCCGCTCCGATATATTTTGCAAACCTGTCATTTCTGAAAACTTCATTTTCCATAGGCCGTCACCTCCGCACCCAATTCAGGCATCAGTCCTGACGGGAAAAGCATATCAGTCTAAATATATCATAAACCCGTCAATTATGCCATCCGGTTTAAGCAAATAAGGATTTTCTTAGCCATGAGTTTCGCGGATTGTGGTAACATATATATTGATACTTAAAACAGAGGAGGTTTGAATATGTCCGTGAATTTTACAAAAATATCACCGCAGGACATAAAAGACAATCCGTTTAAGGCAGTGGGAGACGACTGGATGCTTATAACAGCAGGAAATCCAGGTTCTTTCAATACAATGACTGCGAGCTGGGGCGGCATGGGTGTTTTATGGAACAAAAACATTGCCTTCTGCGTAGTAAGACCAACCCGTTATACCTATGAGTTCATGGAAAAAGCCGATACATTCACATTGTCATTTTTCACCGATAAATACAGAAAAGTACTGGATTTCTGCGGCACACGCTCGGGCAGGGATTGTGACAAGGTCAGGGAAACCGGGCTTACTGCGGCAGAAACCGAAAACGGATCGGTATATTTTACCGAAGCAAAACTTGTTCTGGAATGCAGGAAAATATATATTGATGACATAGATCCCCGTAACTTCACCGATCCCAAACTGGATCGGCACTATCCTCAAAAGGATTATCACAGGATGTATGTCGGTGAAATCATAAACGTCCTGGTAAAAGCAGATGAAACCGAATGACAAACCACAGCGGGGCGGCGGGCATCTAACCGCCGCCCGTGGAAATAGCAAATGTCAGCTGCTCTTTTTCCTTTTGAACAAGTTCATGAAATATGAATCGGCATAGCCCAGGCCGCCGTCCTTTGCATATGCAATGAAAAATTTTCTGACCTGTGCCTTGTTTTCTTCGTACAGCTCGGTACTTTCAAACAGTTCCTTATATGATTCGAAAAGCTTTATTTTCATGCTGATTATATTCCCCAATGTACACTGTTTTTCCACAAGGCTGTTTTTCGTCTTGACATAATAATAGACGGGAACGTTCAGTGAGGCAAATGACTCCGCATATCTTATGTAATCCAGGTTAAACAGGAAATCTTCGCACCAGTTCAAATCGGTACAGCAGGTTATTCTGTGGGCGCGTATTATATCAGCCCGGTAGAGTTTATTCCACATAACACCGTAGTAAAAGTTGGCAGGTGCCTGCATCATGTGGGAAATGAATTCTTTCTTGTTCATAACTTTACTTTCGGCAATATGACCTTTTTCAGATTTTTTCCCGTTAATTACGCGGTAAAACCCCGAAATTACCATGTCACAGTTAGTCTCGAGAATCCTGTCCACGAGAACCTTTGTGGAATTTTCCGTAATCCAGTCGTCACTGTCCACGAACTGGAAAAATTCACCGGATGCGCAGCCCATTCCAACGTTTCGGGTATCGGAAACCCCGGTGTTCGGTTTATCTATAACTTTAATTCTCGAATCCATTTTTTCATATTCCCGGCATATTGAAAGACTGTTGTCGGTACTTCCGTCATTTACGAGAATTATTTCGGTGTTCCTGTACTGCTGTTTCAGAATGCTGTTAATACAGCGGACCAGTGTTTTTTCTGAATTGTATACAGGAACTATTATGCTTACCAGTGGTAATGACATTTTTCATCCCCCAAAAATTAACCTGTTTATCCTGCATAATCATCAGAAGTTAAATTCTGTATTTAAACGTACATATTATTATATCATGATACGATTAAGTTTATCTACTTTAAGGAAAACTATTTTCCTCATTTATCATATCTGTAAAAAAAATATAAAATTTTATATGCAAAATAATTAAAAATGAGAGGAAAATCCCCTCATTTTCATGATATTGGCGCCAGGATAGGATTATAAGCCATTTCTGACCATCCGTCCTTATCGCAAATATCGGCAACGGGTTTAATATCCTGCCGTTCTGATCATCTCCTACTTAATACCACGTTTTTTCCTGAATCATGAACGGGCTTAACGGCAGCAGTAACGGCAGTGCCTTTAACGGAAAGTTCAAAATATTCATTGGTATATGAGCCTTTCTCATTCGCCAAGCTTTATTGTAAGATTAACATCCAGTGAATCATAACCACTCTTTGACAGGGTTCCCTTTATGGTGACAATGCTTCCGAACACACCGCGGATTGTACCAAGAGATATACTGTCATTATCCGATCCCAGCAGAGATGCAACCGTAATTTTTTCATCAATGCCTGCAATTTCCAATTCAAACGGAATACCGTTCACAGATGTTATTTTCAAAACGGCGTCCTGCGGTACCGCATCAATTTTTATAAATTCAACCCTGTCACTGTTGTCATATCCGGCGAGGTCAATTTCAGCACTGCCATTTCCGGTAAATATGCCGTCAACCCTTTGCCCGCTGATGGAAAGATATATCACTGTGGGTTCTATCTTTGCTGCAGTTTCTTCTTCCGGTACATAATCTCCTGTTGTTTCAGTTCCTCCGATATTAGCCGTAAATCCTTTATAAATCCTGTAATTTTCAGGTATCATTTCGATTGAAACCTGATCGGCCTTAATCTCAGCGTTCTTTACCGAGCCATTTCCTTTAACGGTGGCAGATGCACCAATGAGCATTGTATTTACTTCAGCGTTTTCAGCTATTTCAACCAATGTTCCATAAGCGTCTGAGCCAATATTTAAAGCTGCGACAGAACCGTTTTCTATAATAATGCCTGCTCCTTCGGTATTCAGTTCTACCTCATCAAAGACTCCGTCGAGTACTGTTTTCTCACCCTGTTTCAACGAAATAACCCTGATGTTTCCAAACCCTGCGGCAGTAACATTTTCTTCCCTAAGTTTTACGCCGCTTAAAACCAGGATGTTTTTTACTTCGGTACTGCCTTCGGCAACAATTCCTGCCTTGCCGTCATATTTCATTACCTGCATGGTTCCTTCGACGACCGTGTTTTTAAGGATTATACCGCCTTCTCCTCCGCCTAAAACAAAGACATCTCCCCTGATGGTTACACCATCAAGAACCACAGTTCCGTCGTCAACGCCCTCACTTAGGTAAAGGCTGCCGTCTATAAGCATGTCTTTAAGCGTAACATCCCCGGTATTAACAAGCAGGCTCTTCTCAATTTCGCCGGTATATCCTCCGGGAGTATTTACTATATCGCCCAGTATATTGTCGATTATTTTCAATGCCTCTGCCCGGGTAATATTGTCAAGCGGAGCAAACCTGTTTCCCGGGCGCCCCGAAACATATCCGTTTTCAGTAAGAGCGCTTACTGCATCCTTTGCCCATGATGCTATCTGTCCTGCATCCGAGTACTTGTCCGCTGCATTGCGATCCTTTACCTGCATTCTGAAGGCACGGTATATCATAACAGCGGCCTCCTGTCTTGTTATCAGGTTCGAAGGCCCAAACCCTCCGCTGCCCGTGCCCACTGTCACTCCTGCAGCAACAGCTTTTGCCACGTTTTCTGCAAACCAGTCATTCTCAGATACATCGTTAAACTTCTCATCGGACTTGTTAACATATTTCATAACATTGTTCAGAACGGTAACGAATTCTGCCCTTGTAATATACGCGTCCGGTCTGAACGTACCGTCAGGCAAACCTCTTACAACTTCCTTGTCTGCCCATTTTATAATGACTTCCTCTGCCCAGTGGCCTGAAAGATCAGAAAAAGCAAATGAGTTCAGCACAAAAACAGGAAATAAAAAAATGATGAAAGCCGCTGTAAACACTTTCCTGAACATTAGCTTCATAGTTCCGTACCTCCTGTTCAACATACCTTGTATAAAATTATATTCTTCGGGGAAAAAAGAAATGGGTATTTATGTAAACTCAGGATTGGTTTTATTCTATCATATCAATATACCTAAATCAATACAAAAAAAGTAAAGTAAAAATTTTCGGAGGAAACAGGAAAATACCGGATCTTGTTTAAATGCCGTGAACGGTGGTAGAATTACAGGTAGCTGGACTATGTGGACAAGGAGTTTTTTTTATGCAGTCATTCAGGTATGAAATACATACGCATACATCTGAGGCAAGCAAATGCGGACTGATATCTCCCGCTGAACTTGTACGTTTTTACAAAAAACTTGGTTTTACCGGTATTTGCGTTACAGAGCATTTTTTTAACGGGAATACGAGTGTACCCGACAATCTGCCGTGGGAAACGAGGGTTGAGCTTTACTGCAGAGGATTCGAAAAAGCCTACGAAGAAGGAAAAAAACTGGGTCTTGACGTGTTCTTCGGCTGGGAATATTCATACAGGGGTACCGACCTGCTTACCTTTGGACTTGACAAGGAATGGCTTATAAAACACCCTGAGGTACTCAGTTATAAAATCCATGAATATTGCGACTTTATACACAGCGAAGGCGGATTAATTATCCACGCCCACCCTTTTCGCGAAGCCCCGTACATATCAATGATAAGGCTGCTTCCCCGGAAAGTTGATGCAGTTGAGATAATAAACGGCGGCAATACTGAATTTCAAAACTCTTGTGCAGAAAAATACGCAGATATGTATAACCTGATCACGGTTGCAGGATCGGATACCCATTCGGACCGGATTCCCATGGTTTGCGGGATAGAAGTAAACCGGCGCCTTACTGGCATAGACGATATGATTTCCGCCTTAAAGAACCGGGAGTTCGGGATATTTACAATCTCACTGTAATATTGCAGGAAAAAATATTTCAGATCTGCCCCGTAATTTGGAATAACAGGAAGAGTTTGATGCCGAATTGCAGAAAGAAAGCGTTTTCTTTACTGTATACTGCCCCTGTATTATAATAAAATCAGCAGTATTCAACCATTAGGGAGAAGTGAGAATGATAAAGGTATTGATTGTCGACGATTCATCGTTCATGAGAGTAAAAATAAGAACTCTTCTTGAAAGCTGCAGCGATATAAAGGTTGTCGGTATCGCCCGGGACGGCATGGATGCCTTGCGCAAAACCATTATCCTTAAGCCCGATGTAATAACGATGGATATTAACATGCCCGACATGTCCGGTATTAAAGCCGTTGAACTGATAATGCAGCAATGCCCGACTCCGATTATAATGATAAGCTCCCTGACCAATAAAGGCACATACGAAACAATTGAAGCCCTGGAAAAAGGGGCAGTAGATTATATTCACAAGGATAACCTGACTGAAGAAATCCTTATTGAGAAAATATCCCTGGCTACGAACGCAAGATTAAATATTTCCCGGAAAACGGAAAAAAGATTTCCGGACAATTTTCTCGGGAAAAAACGGGAAGAAATTGTTTCGGAGGACATTAAACCCGCGAAAACTCCCGAACCCCCTGCCAGAGTGCACAGATCCTTTTCCATCATTGGAATAGGCATCTCGACCGGTGGTCCAAGTGCACTGGCAAAAGTACTTCCGGGGATTTCTCCCGAAATACCTGCAAGCATAGTCATTGCACAGCATATGCCTTCTGCTTTTACCAGACCCCTGGCAGAAAGGCTGGACAGAATTTCACGTTTAACGGTAAAAGAAGCAACGAACGGTGAAACTTTATTACCTGGCCATGCATACATATGCCCGGGCGGCAAGCATATAATGATTGAACAGAAAGGTATTGTATCTTTGTATGACAGGGAGAAATTTCCCGATTACCATTTCATCCCTTCGGCTACCCTGCTGATGTCATCAATTTCCAGGGTTTATGAAGAAAATGCCCTTTGTATCATTATGACAGGAATGGGTTCAGATGGCCTGGACGGCATTATTGAGGCAAAGAAAAGGGGCAGTTATGTCATAGCCCAGTCCGAAAACTCTTCCGTTATATTTGGAATGCCCAAGGCTGTAATAAGCAACAATCTCCAGGATGAAATCGTGCACCTGGACGATATTGCAGGCAGAATAAATGATTTATGTCTGGCATCTTCCTGATTAGGCAGGAAGCAGGGGGACAGTACGGATTTACTCTGTATCGTCCCCGTACTCCCTGACTTTTTGCTTCAAACGGATTTAATTCATTTTAAAACCCATATTACACAATAACCTCGGTTCATCGGTTTGCCGTCCGCTTCCTTTCCAATTAATAAAACTTGACACCGCTTTGCCTGCTGTGTTAGAATTATCAGGCAAGTTATTAATGGACCGTCAGGCCCATGTTGTGGAGAGATGGCTGAGCTGGTCTAAGGCGCACGACTGGAAATCGTGTGTGCCCCCACAAGGGCACCGAGGGTTCGAATCCCTCTCTCTCCGCCAAAATAAAGGCTTTCAGGAATTCACCTGAAAGCCGTTTTTTATTGTATCATAGATATAAATCACAAGTATCTCAAGGCAGATTATTTTAGCTTCGCTGCATAGATAAAACTGCAAAGTCAACATTCTACGAGTTGTAACAAAATGATATATGATAATTGCAACTGCGTTGCTCTTTCAACAACAAAACGTTCAATTCTCTCGGCTTTTGCAAGATTTTAAATCAAAAAATAAAGGCAAAATCAGCATCAAACGTTATTGCATCTCTGTATTACTCTTTTATCAAGATTATGCATTTTCTAAACCGTTCAGCTTAAGGTCTGTTCCCAGTACTCCAACAACAGCGCCGTTATCGTCAAATATCGGCACTGACAAGGTAATGCACGGGTTTTTCGTTATGGCTGAAATATAAACCTTTGAGCAGAAATCCTCTCCCTGAATGCTTTTCTGAAACCAGTCCCTGATTTTTGCATTGGCTATGCCTGCTTCGGGTACAGAACATATAAACCTTCCCTTGATGTCATTGCTCCAGACCGCTTCTATGAAATCATGGGTCTGTATGAACCTTGCCAGCTCCTCCCTGTGACCTTCCCTGTCCATTTCCTTAATCCGGGGAAGCGAAGCCAGTTCCTTTATAAAAGCAAAAGCATCGTTTATTTTTCCGGAAAGTGCTGTGCTGTTTGCTGATAAACCCTCAAATACCAGGGTGTCCCGGAACTCAATTAATTCTCTCGATGCATTATTCAGGCGGTTTCCCATCTCAGCCACCTCCATGATTCCCTGCATCTGCCTGAAAACCGCTCTTTCCACGGTTTTCACGCTCTCTTCAGCAGTAGTTATCAGTTTTTCCACTTCCGTCATTTTTGCCGCTACATTGTCTGCACTTCTTACCTCGGATTCGGACAGCGTTATTATTTTCCCCGCCATTTCCAGCAGGCTGTTAAAAGATTCATGAATTCTGCCCAGATTCTTTTCGATGCTGATTGCACAATTAACTCCTTTTTCCACTTTGCTCCCGGTTTCGGTAAATGTATTGCGGACACAGGTAATTTCTTTGCCTAATGCGTTAATCAGCTGCTTTATTTCTTTAACCGATCTTTCGCTTTCGGTTGCCAGTTTCTGAATTTCTTCCGCCACAACTGCAAAACCCCTGCCGTTTTCGCCGGCCCGCGCTGATTCGATTGCCGCGTTCAGCGAAAGCAGCTTGGTCTGTTTGGCGATATTGTTCACCTGCTGTGAAAACCCGTTGTTTTCATCCAGGTTAACCTGCAGTTGTTCTGAAACCGCCCAAATACGGTTCGATGTAACGTGCATCTCCAGTTTCAGATCCGATAGTTCTTTTTTCAGCTCTCCGATTAATATATCCTTTCGTGCATCAGCCCGCTTAACGGCTTTGACGAAATAAGCACCTGCAGGCAAACCTGCCGCAAGGAAAATGATCACATTAACCAGCTTTGAGGAAAACGGCGCAAGAAATATGACAGGACCTAAAATACAATACATTAATACAATTGCAAGAATATTTCTTCCGTTCATACCACAGCCACCCCCTGTGAAAAAATAAAAAGGCGCCAATACAGGATAAACCCGTATTAACGCCTTTGTTAACCGGTTATGCTAAATTAAAAATAATTGTAACATGAAATACGATTTATGACAACCATGTCGGATATACCGCCGGTCATAAAGTGATTAATTTACGGGAAAAACATGGTGAAACCTGGATGTGAATTATGTTAAAATATATCCGTACAGGGTAAATAATTTACAAGATTGTCCGCATTTCGAAAGCAAACGGGTATTCTTACAGCCTTCAGGCAGGATACCCGGAACTGTTTATTTTTAAGTTCAGGGGGTATTCGTAATGGCAATCAAATGGACACCAAACCTTTCAGTCGGAGTGGATTTCATCGACGAGCAGCACAGAATCTGGTTTGAAAAGGTCGATCAGCTGTTTTCAGCCGGGCAGAAAGGAGAAGCCAAGGAGTACATACTTCAGTTGTTTGACTTCCTTGAAGATTACACAAAGACACATTTCAGGGACGAAGAGCAGTACATGGAAAGCATCGGCTACCCGGAAGATGAACTGGAAGCGCAAAGAAAAGCCCATGCTTATTTCAAGGAGCAGCTCGTGAATATACGCAGCGATTACGTTGATAAGGGAAATAACCTTCTGTCACTGGTTAAAACCAATAAAATGGTTGTTGACTGGCTGACGAAACATATTATGTCACTGGACAAAAAAATAGGCGAGTTTGTTGCATCCAGGGATAAAAAAGAATAAACGCCCTTTCCTCATTATTTCGTGCTGCGTTCCATAAAATATAAATATACCTGTAAAGTATTTGACCCGGGGAGACAGAACGGTTTAATGAAAAATTCGTTAAGAAAGGCATACGATTACCTGAAAGGAATATATGACCTTTACAGCAATGCAAAGGTTCCCTTTTTGGCTGCACAGACATCCTTTTATGTTATCCTTGCCTTTTTTCCCTTTGTTGCGTTTATCCTGACATTAATACATGAAACCAATCTCGATGACACGCTGTTCATGCAGGCTTTATCAAGGTTTCTGCCTTCTTCGGCCTACGTGCTGACATTGCAGGTGCTGGAAAGCGCGCAGGCCCATAAAAGCCTCTTTATTTCCATAGGCGGTGTGGCTGCTTCGCTGTGGCCTTTTACAAAAGCCGTTCAGTCGTTGATTGTCAGTATCAATACGGTTTACGGCATAGACGAGGGGAACCTCTTGAAAAGAATAGGTTTTTCCCTTCTTCTCACAATAACTTTTGTACTTATGATAATTCTCAGTACAATACTTCTTCTGTTCGGGCACTACCTCGGAAAAATAATTTTTGAATACCTTGGCTCGCCCGAGGCCTTCATCAGGTTCTGGGACTACCTGCGGTACGAATTTTCAGTGCTTATCCTTCTTGTTATTTTCATAATCCTTTATAAAACCATTCCAAGAAAAAAGCTCAGAATCGGGGAAGTATTTCCCGGCGCGGCCCTGGCAACAATCCTGTGGCTTATGCTGTCCTCGGCCTTTTCTTTTTTCATGAACCGGTTCTTCAGGTTTGCCACAATTTACGGCGGAATAGCAGGAATCATACTCCTTATTATATGGCTTTACTGGGCAATGAACATTATACTCATCGGAGCGGTTGTAAACGCGGTAAAGTCACGTTAGGAATACAGCCCTTTTACTCCTGGCTTGCAGCAATTTTGCGGGCCTGGTCCTCGGTAATCAGCGCGTCAATTAATTCATCCAGGTCGCCGTCAAGGATCTGATCCAGCTTGTAAAGGGTAAGGCCTATACGGTGATCGGTGACCCTGCCCTGGGGGAAATTATAGGTACGTATCCGCTCGCTCCTGTCGCCTGTTCCGACCTGCATTCTCCTGTTTTCGGCAATCTCCGAGTCAATCTTCGACTGGGCAAGTTCATAAAGCTTTGCCTTCAGAACCTTCATTGCCTTTTCCCTGTTTTTGTGCTGGGATCTCTGGTCCTGGCATGTTACTACAATACCCGTCGGGATATGCGTAATTCGTATTGCCGATGAGGTCTTGTTGACATGCTGGCCGCCCGCTCCCGATGCCCGGAACGTGTCAACCCGGATATCGGATGGGTTAATTTCAACCTCAGGCACGTCATCAACTTCAGGCAGTACCGCAACCGTTACCGTGGAAGTATGAATCCGTCCGCCCGATTCGGTCGTGGGAACACGCTGGACCCGGTGTACTCCGCTCTCATATTTCAGCCTGCTGTAAGCACCCCTACCTTCTATCGAAAAGACAACTTCCTTGAAACCTCCCAGTTCGGTTTCATTGGCGTCGATAATTTCGTAGGACCAGTTCTTTCTTTCGGCATACCTCGTAAACATGCGGTAAAGGTCGGCTGAAAACAGGGCGGCTTCCTCACCGCCTGCACCCCCGCGTATTTCAATGATAACGTTCTTTTCATCATTGGGATCCTTCGGCATCAGCAGGATTTTAAGTTCTCTCGTGGTTCTTTCAATTCCTTCCTCTGCTTCGTCTATTTCGGCCATAATCATCTCGCGGAGCTCTTTATCGGGCTTTTCCTCGAGCATTTCTTTCGCATCTTCCAGGGCTTTCTTATATTTTTTATATTCCCTGTATTTCTCAACAATTTCAGAAAGCTCGGAATGTTCCTTCATAAGCTTTGCATACAGCTCCGGATCGGCAATCACCGCAGGATCGGCTATTTTTATATTAATTTCCTCGTACTTGTTTTCAATTGCTTCAAGCTTGTCAAACATACCTACCTTACCTCTTGGATAATGTTTTTTAACTAATGAATTATAGCATATGTCAATATCTGCATCAAGAATCCGGAATCACGGAAATCCAAAGTCTTTTCAGGCTTCAAACAGCTGCCTGATTTCCTCCTTAGTAAGTTTATTTAACAGGGTTTCCCCGGGTTTTATGACCAAATCTATCAGTTCCTTCTTCTTTTTCTGCAGAAGAAGTATTTTTTCCTCAATTGTATTCTCGGTTATAAGTTTAAAAACGTGTACAACCTTGTCCTGCCCAATCCGGTATGCCCGGTCGGTGGCCTGTTCCTCCACCGCAGGGTTCCACCATGGATCGTAATGTATTACCACATCCGCGCCGGTAAGGTTCAGACCCGTTCCGCCGGCCTTCAGCGACAGCAGGAACACATCGCCTTCGCCGCCGTTGAACCCTGCCACCATCGAGGCCCGTTCTTCGGCAGGCGTCCGGCCTGACAGGCAGAAACAGCTTATTCCTCTCTTTACCAGCTCTTCTTCTATTATATCCAGTATTGACGTAAACTGTGAAAACAGCAGTACCCTGTGTCCCAGTGCCAGGTTTTCCTCAAGGAGTTCCATCAGCAGATCAAGCTTACCGCTTCCGCCCTCATAGTTCTCGATGAACGAAGCGGGGTGACAGCAGATTTGCCGCAGCCTGGTCAGTGCGGCAAGAATCTGAAGCCGGCTTTTTTCCAGGCCCAGTTCATCAATTACAGCCTCTATTTCATTTCTCGCCTGTACCAGTATTGCTGTATAAATATCCCTCTGGGCCTTCGTCATTTCGCAGGTTATAATCGTTTCAATCTTATCCGGCAGTTCTTTCAGTACATCCTTCTTCATTCTCCTGAGTATAAACGGCCTGATATGGCGGTTTAAGTCCTCGCCTGCGTCTTTGTCCCCGTCGCCGATAATCGGCTTTATGAACCTTTCATGGAACTTCTGCTGGGTATAAAGATAGCCGGGCATAATAAAATCAAATATCGACCAGAGCTCGGTCAGCGAGTTTTCCATAGGCGTGCCGGTCAGCGCAAAACGGTTCCTTGCCGAAATTCTGCGTATGGCCTTTGCTGACTGGGTATAGTGGTTCTTCACATGCTGGGCCTCGTCAATAATGCAGAACGAGAAATTATGCTTAAGGTAGGCATCAATATCCCGCCTTATAAGCGGGTACGACGTAATAACCAAATCATACTCCCCTATTTTGTCCAGCAAAACCTTTCTTTGAACCTGGCTGCCGGTTACAGCCAGGACTTTCAGTTCTGGAGCGAATTTTTCAGCTTCAAGCATCCAGTTATACACAAGGGAAGTGGGCGCAATCACCAGTGCCGGCCCGTTCATTCTTTCCTTTTCAGACAATATAAGCGCAAGTATCTGAATGGTTTTGCCAAGGCCCATGTCATCCGCAAGGATTCCACCAAGCCCGGCCTCGGTTAATGCCTTCAGCCAGCGGTAACCTGCCTTCTGGTAATCCCTTAAAACATGGACGAGGGAACCGGGTATTTCATAAACCCTGTCCTTTATTTCATAAATTTTATTTACATACTCCCTGAAATCACCTGTTTTCTCAATAAAACCGCCGTCAGTCCCGTTTAAAAAGTTTTCAAGATAAAACGCCCGGTATGCAGGGACATATATTTTTCCTCCGTCAAAGTCCCTGGGGTTTATATCCATCTGTTCGGCAAGATGAAGCAGGCGTTCCAGATCGGGATTTCCGGCAAGGGGAAGGATTCCGCCGTCCTTAAGCCTGTAGAATTTTTTCTTTCTCCTCAGCGACTGGAGAATGCCCTTAAGCTCATCGGGGTTAATGTCCTTTGTATCAAAGGTAAATTCAAGAAGGTTTCCTACCAGCGATACCCTTCCCGATACGCGAATTTCCCTCTTTACCGTTACTTTCCTGAAATCCTCTGAATAAAAGACGTCGGCCGTTTCCTGGAGCCGGGGAAGCTTTTCGAAAACGAACTGATATATCTTTTCCTTGTCCGTCAGTACATATTGACCGTCCTCGGCGCTGAAGCCGGTCTCGTGCAAAATATTCAGCACAGGCTGTTCCTTTTCGGTATCCCTGAGTATATATGAATCTTTCGGCAATATGGATCTGGTTCCCGATACAGGGTTAATCCTGTATTTTCCGTAATGGAACACCACTCTCGCGCTGATTCCGGTTTTATACTGATCAAGATATACTTCGGCTTTAAGCGTTTCCTGCACAATTCTTTCCTTCAGCGACGGGGTTACAAGCACGTCTCCCGCCTTTTTCATAACCGGCACAATTTCCGATACAAACCTGTTCTGATATTCACGGGGTACAATAAACTCGTTCAGGCCGGCTTCCTTGAATCCTTCCTTTATGATTGACAGGTATTTTTTCTGGGCATCGGGCACTTTGTAAATTATACCGTTCAGGTAATAGAACGATGAGCCGGGTGTAATCTCGATCGGAACGGCATTCTGGCTCATTTTTACAGACAGCCATTCATCCATCTGCCGTATTTCGAATGCCACGGGAACAGGTCCCTGCACGACGGGCACGGTATTGATACTTTCGCCGAGCATAGATAATTCTATGCTTTCACCGGTCATAACGTCCAGGAATCTTTCAAGTCTCATGGGCGTAAGTATAACCTGCCTGCCCTTTACAAAACCGGTGTAGCCATACCTGTCTATATATCTCATTTCAACGTCGGTATAGTAAATGTCCTTCAGCAGTTCCATCAGGTCCCGGTCTCTGCCGTCAAAATACTGCTTGCTGCTGTCAAGGACAAGCTGGGTCCCAAAACGTATTTTTTTACCGTTAATCCATGCATCCAGGAATTCCTCCACGTTTTTGACCACATAAGGACGGGCAGTGCCCGTCTTAAGTTCCAGGAAAGCACGAATATCACTGCCGGTATCCGATATATACAGCGTCGGGTACAAATAAATGCGTTCATTTTTATTCGCAAAATGTTTTATGTTTTCAGACTCCATCTTCCTGAGAATTGCGTTTACAGCCCTGTAGCTGTTCCTGTATTTATGCTGTTCATTTTCCGCCATCCTGTTAAGTTCAAAAAGCACGGCGGCAATATGCTTGCATGGCTTCCCATATTCCTGGTAATAGGCACATGTACAGCTCTGCGCATAAATTTCCCTGTTCGAGTCAAAAAATATTCTCACCTGGTAATCATTAGTGCCTGAAACCCTTGCAGTAACACAGTCCCGCATCTCGTCAAAACGCACGTCTTCGACAAAACCGTTGAAAAAGTACATACGCCCGCGATGATATATGATTGGATCACTGATATAGTTTCCTATTTCCCTTTCAGTAAGCTTCAGGTAATTCATGGTAACCTCACTGTATTACTTGTTTCCTGTAAAATGTCAATCATTTAATTATACCATATTAAAAGGCTGTTGTCTCATTAGCGGCAGGAATAAATTTATTCCCGGATATTTTTTTGGTTGTCAAAATACAACAAAATCGTATCCTTCTGCAGAAAGGCAAAAAAAGACCTGCGTCAGCGCAGTACGCAGGTCATTACGAATATAAAAGCAGGAAATTAAATATTTGAACTAATCAGATAAACATAAGGACAATATTCCGTATATTCAAAGCTGCAACAACGACTCCTACCAGAATCATCATAATTTTCGGAGATATTTTCTTCACAAGAAACGCTGCAAACGGAGCCGCAATAACACCCCCGACCGCAAGGCCGAGAATTATTTTCCAGTATTCGCCGAGACCTATTGCCGTAATAAAGGTAACTGTCTGCGCAAACGTAACAAAAAATTCCGAGGCATTTACCGAACCTATAACATATCTCGGTGTATTTCCGTCTGCAACGAGGGTTGTTGTGACAACAGGCCCCCATCCTCCGCCGCCTATTGCATCCAGGAATCCTCCCAAAATACCCAGAACATACAGCTTAATGTCCTGAATCTTTTTTTCAACCTTTTCCTGAGCCTTCCCGAAAGCCTTGACAATAATCCTTATACCCATTATGACAAGATATACGTAAATAATCGGCTTTATGATTGTAGTATCAACATTTGACAATATGTACGCGCCGGTAATTCCGCCAAGCACTCCCGGGATGGCAAGAGAAATAAACATTTTCTTGTCAACGTTTTTAAGTGAAAAGTGGGAAATTCCCGAAACAAAGGTAGTAAAAGTCTCTGCTGTATGCACCGATGCACTCGCTACTGCAGGAGGAACTCCGAAACTAAGCAGAAGGCTTGTGGAACTAACACCGTAAGCCATACCAATGCAGCCGTCAATCATCTGTGCAATAAAACCTGCCACCAAAAACAGAAGAATTGTTCCATCCATTTTCATTCTCCTTAATGTCTATATATTTGATAGACTTAATATACAATATTTTCTGGAAGATTGCAATACTCTTAACGAAAAAATCCGCAACAGTCTTGTTAACTGCCGCAAATTCCATATAATGAAATGGACAGGCTTTTGAGGAGGAAATTAAATGGATATTGTCGGGATTATAGGCGCAATGTCAGCTGAAACAGAACTTATACTGAGAGCTTATACTGAACAGCATGGATGTAACCGATGTTAGACAATATGCAGGTTTTGAATTTTTCGAAGGAAAATGTAAGGGTATCAGCATAGTTTTAACTTCCTGCAGCATGGGAAAAGTGAATGCAGCAAGCTGTACCCAGATACTTATTGACAGATTCGGCGTAAAAAAAAATATCAAATAAACTGGGATATTGTCAGGTTTTCCAGCTTATCAGCCACAAAATCCCGGATTTCCCTGAAAACCTGCAGCAGTTTTTCATTCTTTTCAATGGGGGTATGTTCAAAAAAGTACAGGCTTGCAGAACCCACCGACGCCAAAGGCCCGTCAATAAGCCGGATTATCTCAGCAAGGGTTATTTTCTCGGGGGGTTTCGCAAGCTCATATCCGCCCCTGGAGCCCCTGATGCTTCTTACATATCCTGCTCCTTTCAGTTGCAGGAATATCTGTTCCAGGTATTTCCTGGGAATTTCGTTTCTTTCCGAAACCTCGATTATTTTCGGAGGATCTCCTTTCCCGTAATGTTTTGCAAGATCTATCAAGGCCAGAAGAGCATATTCACTTTTCCTGGACAGACGCACACAAATTCCCCCTGATTACAGTCATGCCTTACAGATGAATTCTTTCCCTTATTAAGCTGACACATTCGTCTAAGTTGTCAATATTTTCAATATGCATTGTAACAGGAATATCGGTAGTCTTTTCCTCACCGACCCAGATTACCGTGACTTTTTCCGGCGGGATACCGGTACATATTACATCATAGTCCTCCGCAGTGAGTTCCCTTGCGGAAATAATAAATATCATGCCCGCATCAAGCATTATATGCGCAACCTCGGTCAGCCTGCGGATATGTTCCTGCCTGCTGGGTATAATTAATTCATGATCTATGAGGTCCGCATCCACCCCGTACAGGACACTTCCCATGCCGAGGTAATAAACGAGCTTTCCGTCATCAAACAGCTGTTTTTCAAGGGCCCTGCCCAGCTCTTTCCTCGGGCTGTGCTTTTCCCCGGTAATAAGTATAAGGGCTGAACCATGCCTGTATTTCATAGCCCGTGCCTCAGCGCTTATTTCGCTTCCTATCCACTTGTAATTGCGCAGCAGGACCTTGTCACGGACCCAGCTGGTCTGGTCCTCCAAATCGCTTATTACAATTCCGCCGCCCGATATTTCATAATCGTCCACTATGACAAAACGGCTTGTCTGGGCAATATCGCCGGTTAAATCAAACGCAATATGCCTGTCCAGCGACAGGATGCATTCTGCCACCTCGTTTCGGTCAACCTGATCCTTTTTTCTGCCTGCAAGGGTTGACGCGTCTATTACATTCCTGATCTCTTCAACCCGCATGCCCACCTTTGCGCTTCCAAGCTTCAGGTAATAGTCCTTTCCCATTACCAGCGGATTTTTCCCGAGCCAGAACAGGTTCACCAGCAGTCGTCCTGTAACCTTCGGTTTCAGCTCATCTGCCCTGCACATCAGTTCCCCGCGCTTGATATATATCTGCTCTGTTATCGTAAACCCGGTAGCCCATCCTGCACCTATCGTCGTTGCCGGTTCCCTGTTGAAGCCCTCAATGGACTTTATCCGTGTCCGTTTCCCGGAAGGATAGAACACCACCTCATCCCCGACCGAGATCTTTCCCGTTTCAATAGTTCCCGCTATAATTCTCCTGTTGTCCCCGCCTTTCGTAAACTTATACACATCCTGGACGGGCATACGGAAAGGCTTGTCTTCCGGAAGATCTTCACTTCTGAACGAATCCAGCACTTCAAGCACGTTCATTCCTTTATACCAGGGCATTTTCTCCGAATGATTGGCTATGTTTTCCCCTTCCCTTGCGCTTACAGGAATAAAACATACAGGTTCCACGTCCACTTTCTTAAGAAAACGCCTGTACTGCTTTTCAATGCGCCTGAAAGGTTTTTCGCTGTAGTCAACCAGATCCATCTTGTTTACTAGTACGCACACCTGCTTAATGCCGAGCATCGACAGCATATATCCGTGCCTGCGCGAGTTTTCCTGTATTCCCTCGCCTGCGTCTATGACAAGAAGGGCCGCTTCGGCACGGGATGCTCCGGTAACCATGTTCTTCAGGAACTCAACATGACCCGGGGCGTCAATTATGATATAGTTCCTTTTTTCGGTCTGGAAAAAACAGCGCGCGGTATCAATGGTTATCCCCTGGGCCTGCTCGTCCTTCAGTGCATCCAGGAGAAATGCATATTCAAACGGCTTTGAATTGCGCCGGCAGGTCTCTTTTACCTGCTCCAGCTTCCCCTCGGGAAGCGAATTCGTATCCGCCAGGAGCCTTCCTATCACAGTACTTTTGCCATGGTCCACGTGCCCCACGATTACTATATTCATATCCTGTTTACTGACCAGGTCACGCCTGTTATGCAGTATTTCACCGTTTGCCATTTTAAAAACCCCTGTCCGTTTTTATATATTACATGTATCCGCCCTTTCTCAGTTCCTCAAGCCCGCCGCCGTCTTCCTTGTCCTGCGCCCTTCCGGAGCGTTCGGCGATGTTGGCGAATTTCCCCGATTTGAGTTCGATTATAATGTCATCCACGTTCTTTGCGTCCGACTCAACCGGGAAAGTACAGGGCCAGCAGCCCAGCGAACGGTATCTTTTCCCGTCACCGTGGTCATAATACAGCGATACCGTGGGGATGTTCTCACGTTTTATATACTCCCATATATCCAGCTCGGTCCAGTCCAGAAGGGGATGTATGCGCAGGTGTGTTCCGGGAGCGAAATCAGTTTTGAACTGCCCCCAGAATTCCGGCGGCTGATCCCCAATATCCCAGTCACTGTTTTTATCCCTGGGCGAAAAATATCTTTCCTTCGATCTGCTTCCCTCTTCATCGGCCCTCACACCGACAATAACACCGGTGAACGGTTCGGTATTCCTGTCTATTTCGTAAACGCCTTTTGCGTGGTTAAGCCTGTACCTCGGCCATTTCCCGTTCAGCGTATTTTTCAGTGCCTCAGTTTTAAGCAGCCTGCAGCATTCAAGCCGGCTTACGTTACCGTCGGGATATGTAAGCTTTTTATCCAGCGCTTCCCTGTTTTCCCCGTAGATCATGTCCAGGCCCCATTCCATTGCCAGCCTGTCCCTGTATTCTATCATCTCGGGTATCTTGTAATGGGTATCAATATGCACCAGCGGGAACGGCACATGCCCGAAGAAAGCCTTCCTTGCAAGCCACAGCAAAACGGTGCTGTCCTTACCAATTGACCAGAGCATGCACAGGTTCTTAAAATTTGCATATGCCTCCCTGAGTATGTGTATAGACTTATTCTCGAGTTTGTCCAGGTGGTTCACCAAATCACCTCTTCTTCAGTATCAGATAATAAGCTTGTTGGCAGGATGGTTAATGGCATAGAAGCCTTTCTCGTTCAGCGAATTTTCCCGGTTATAAGTCATTTCGCTGTCATCCATCTGCCGGAAAATCCCTCCCGCCTCTTCAACTATGCACTGCATTGCTGCCGTATCCCATTCCATCGTATAGTTGAAACGGTAATATACCTCTGCCTCGCCTTTCGCAACAAGGCAGCCCTTGATTGCGCTTCCGACGCTTTTAAAATTCTTTATTCCGTTCTTTTCAATCACCTGCATAAGTTTGTCCGATTTATGTGAACGGCTTATAACCATGCGTATGTCTTCAGTCCTTGAGGATACATGAATTTTCTCGGCATGCCCGTCTTTTTCATAAAAAGCGCCCATTCCCTTAACCGCATAATAAAGCTCACCGGTAACGGGGATGCCTATGACCCCCAGTACCGGTTTTCCCTTGTAGGACAGGGCTATATTAACGGTAAATTCACCATTTTTCTTGATAAATTCCTTGGTTCCGTCCAGCGGATCCACAATGAAGCACCAGTCATTTTTAATTCTTTCAGGGTCATTTTTCGATTCTTCGGCCAGAATGGCACATTCAGGATATTTTTTACTAAGACTGCTCACAATATAGTCATTTGATCTTCTGTCAGCTTCGGTAACGGGTGACATGTCGTCCTTATATTCAATCGTAAAGTCTTTTTCGTATACCTCAAGAATAATTTTTCCCGCTTCTTTTGTTATTTCCTTAACATATTCAAGCACATCCGTCAATTTGTCCAGGGTCATATTACACCTCTTGCTTTCACAACAATACAGACTGCAGCATCTGAAGTACGCGATGCAGTCATGCGCACCTTTTTTTTGCCTACATAAATCCTACTTAAATATAGTATACATTAATGTTAACCAAATTTAAACTTTATACGTAACATTGACAAAAAATTTGCTGATATGAATACTTCGAATATTCAGAGGGGTATTTTCTCGTATGTATTTTTAAGATGACCTTTAATTACCCTGTAAAGATGCCGAACCGGGTAATTCATCGCCTTGCTTTCTGAAATCACCATGTCCTTGTATTCCTCGGGAAACTTCAGGCAGTAACTGCATCCTGTATGTGCAATTTTGCACGGCAGCGAAATAACTTCAAAGGCATATCCTTTTCTCTCAAAATGCCTGCACATTTTAATCGTATAATTGCCGGAATCATAAACAGCCAGCAGGTCCATTCACTCAGGCTCCCATATTTCAGTTTCCTTTTATTCTATGAATCAAATCCGGATATGGTGAACCGGACAGTCTGATTGACATATAACGCAGCATGAATAAAATCAGGAAACCCTGAAATCCAGGTACATCTGACACACAATTCGAACGTGTGACACCCAGGTTCAGAATAATAAGATATTCACAGCGACAACAAGTATTACTTGTCCTGTTTTTAGTTAATTTGGCAAAATATATATTGAAATAAAAGTATTATAACAAGCGAACAAAAACTATGAATAAGCCGAAAGGCTTATTTTTATGGAAACGGATTTTATCTTCATGGATACAGAAATTCCATACTTGGAAACCGGAAAGAAACCTGTGTCTTTAAAGCAAAAAGATCTTTTTGCGGCATACACCCGCTGCAATCAATAATAAACGAGGGCTTCAGGTTTTCCTGAAGCCCTCTGGTACGCCCGACACGATTCGAACGTGCGACACCAAGTTTAGGAAACTTGTGCTCTATCCTGCTGAGCTACGGGCGCATATCATATATATCAAATCCCGGGATTCTATTTTACTACAGCTTTGCGTATCTGTCAATAATATAAAACTCTCTGAAATTGCAGTAATGGTAAATTTTACATTATATGTTTCCTGTTTGTTGCAAAACTCTTACAATTTATTTAATTAATTTTAACCCGGCTGTTTTATATGGTAAAATATTTAAAAATACTGTCCTGCCTGAGGCATTACACAGGGTTCGGACACGCGTCACAGGATAAACAAGCCCTGCATATAATGAACCATGGAGCAGTTTAAGATGAAGAAAGGAAGTATATACCACAAATTTGCTTTAATAACGGCGTTTTATATAATATCCGTTTTGCTGCTGCTTTTGCAGGCAAATATTTCCCATGCCCAGGAACTGACAGAGCAGCTCTTTATTACGATGAAAATCAACGGCATTCCCATCTTTACCGACACAAACCCTTATGTCAGGCAGAACAGGACGTTAGTGCCCATCCGTTTTGTCGCCGAAGCTTTCAGCATGAACGTCGAGTGGGACGGGGAGGAAAAGAGAATCACGCTGAGCGATGATGAACATACGGTACAGCTCTGGATAGACAGCAACAAACTCATTGTAAACGACGAGGAAATATTAATGGACGTAAACGTGGAAGGTCATAACGGAAGGGCAATGGTGCCGGTCCGCTACCTGGCCGAACTGAAGGGTTACGAAGTCAGGTGGGACGACAGCACGCTTTCCGTCGAAATGAACAAGGAAGGGGCTGAAATACCCGCTTCATGCATTTCATCAAGGGCATATACTGATGAAGACCTGTTATGGCTTGCGAGGATCGTGCACGTAGAAGGAAGATACCTGAGCCTCGACGCCAAGGTCGCAATTGCAAATGTGGTTCTTAACAGAACGAAACATCCGGATTTTCCGAATACCATATATGATGTAATATTTGCAAAAAATCAGTTCCCGCCTGCCCATAAGCCGGGCTTTAAGGAACTGACGCCTGACAGGTCATGCGTAATCGCTGCAAAAATGGCACTGGAAGGAATAAATAACATCGACAAATGCCTCTACTTCAACAACAGACCTTTCAAAAACAAGTCAAAAGATCTTTATAAGCAAATAGACGGCGAATACTTCTATTATTAATAGCTTATTACCTTCTTTTCGGCTTTCGGCCATTCCTTGTCATAGTCCTTGTCTATGATTACCTTAATGGCGTGGGGTTCTACATCCTTCCATGTCATTTTGGTTTCAGCCCATTCAACCAAAACCTCGTCATTATTCAGCGCAAATTCCTTTTCAGCGCTGTAAAGCCTGGGTTTTACAGAACTTGCGTGATATGTAAGCTTCTCTGCAGAATTATTTTCAAAATGCCTTGCCCTGTGTTCGGCTATAACCTCGGCAGGAATATCATAAACCGATCCGTCTGCCATTTTTACCCTCAGAAACTTTTTCATTGTATCACCTCCAATTACGTTATATTCAGAATCAAAAACATATTTGAAATTAAAACATAAAACATAAACCGGACCGCATAAGATGTATCCTCCGGTTCACCGCCGGTATTATCCGGACCATCCTCAGACTGGTACTCATTATTCTGCTCAGCAGCATTTTCAGGTTCACTGGCTGTTACTTCAGTATTTTCCATTGTCTCCGGGTTATTTACGTTATCGTTGCTTTCATCGGTCTTTTGCCCGGGCAAAGAATTACTCTTTTCCTGCTGTTTACGGATTTCATCAGCGTCTGTATCCTGCTGCTCGGCTTCATCTGCTACAAGCACGGAATCATCGGTTTTTATTTCGCCTGAACCCAAATCTTCTTTATCATGTATCTCTCCTGTTTCAGCATTTCCGGCTCCGGTATCATCCGTTTCACTTAAAGGATTGTCACTTATAAACTCGTCATCAGGATTATCATTATGCCGTTCCGCGGCTTTTTCATCCTGCTCAGCAGACTGAGACCCGGTATTCTCCGAAACCGAAGAATCCACCGGCCAGGATACACGCCCCGCATCATTTCCTGCAATATCATAATCAGCACTTGCCTGTTTTTCATTCAGGCCGGATCCGGATCGGCTTATTACCAGAAACAGTAATACCGCACAAATAAATGCGCCTATTGCTGAACCCGAAATTATAAAAATTCTCCTGCTTTTGTTCATTTACTTAACCTCCGCGGATAACAAGTAAATCTTTATGGCTTATGTCCGGGTCAATGCTGCCTGAAATTACTGTCTATTCTTCTGTCAATGTCCAGTCCGGATATGCATACATAACTAAGTCCCATGCCAGCGGTTTCATGTCCGGCGAACAGATTGTTAAATTTTTAACTATATATATTTTATCATTTGTCATTCCTGATTTCCACACCTTTTTTACGCAAACAGCAAAATTTTTCGCAAAGTACAAATTAGCCTGAATCATATGTTCTGAAACTGCATTATTTAATTTACATAATAGTGTCCAACTTCTTTTCTCCGCCATATAATATAGTACAAGTTCCGAATAAGGTGGTGATGAATATGCCGGATGAGAGATACCATGCGCAGCTTCCCTTTGACGGATTTTTCAGAAGACCGGGCAGACCTCCGGGACGCGGTCCTGATTTCGGTCCGCCAGGCGTTCCCCCATTCGGACCTCCGGCAGGAGTTCCCGGACAGCAGGGACCTCCCCAGGGACCCCCGCCTCCGTTCATACCTCCACGAAGGGATGATGGCATATCCATCCGCGCCGTAGACCCAGGCTCAATCCGGCCATGCTTGTTCCGTTATGTATATATCTGGCTTGAAAACGGCAGATCATTCTGGGCATGGCTTGTATTCGTCGGGCCGCGCTCAGTTGCGGGATGGCGCTGGACCGGATTCAACTGGGTATTCTTCGGAACAGATCTGGACAACATCAGCAGTTTCGTATGCTACTGAGCAGCCGCAGCATGATGTTGCCCCGAAAAATAAAGGACATGGGCATGCCTGAAAATCGCATGTCCATGTCTTTTTTTCATAAAATGTGACTTTGGGTACAAAAAACGAAATTACCCCTCTGACAGCAGCAATTCAATATTCTCATTGCTGAATTCATACCATTTGGCGTTTTTCTTTCCCAGTTGCTCGTCCAGGAAATCATTGAAGGCCTTTTCGTTAACCCGGTCATCCTCGATATAATACACTATCTCCAGGTCGGTTTCGTTCTGCCTTGATTCGCTGTAACCGAGTATTACGGTCTTCAGATCCTGTGCTTCAAACTTCAGTTTCCCTACACCGGTATCGGCCGCACCGCCTGAAAATAGGAACACACCGTCTTCTTTCAGTTCCTGCATACCCCGGTATGAAAACAGGTACCCGTAAACCGTGCCGTTGTAATAATGCATAACCTCGAAGAAAGAAGGATTGTCATTTACAGTCAGTTCAAGGACAACCTCCGGCACCCCGTCACTATCCATGTCAAGCACCGTAAAACGCGTGATTTTAAAGACAACATCATAAATCTCCCTGTTTCCCAGGAAATCCTGCAAAAGCAGGTGTTTTCCATTGTCCGTGCTGAAAAAAACCGTTTCGTTACGCAATACCGCCCTGTATGCTTCGAGGACGGACGGATCGGGCGCTGCCCGGGATTCCGTACCGCTGTCCGGGAATATATTCTGAACCGTACACCCGGTAAGCAAAACACACAGCGATAGCATAAGAATTGCAGCCAGAGTTCTTGTTTTCATAAAGCGCACCTCAACCTGTAAATATATTAAAGATACCTGTCCTTCAATATCCTCACCGTATCATCATCGGCCTTTTTGGCTCCGTATCTTACGCTGTTGTATACTTCATTCAGCATTGCATGATCGGAGGTTTCGCCGTCAAATTTCTGAATGCGCTCCACTACCTCGGACGGAGTATCGGAAAGGCTTAGCCTGAAACCTTTTTTGATATAATCAGTAACAAACTTGGTATATATGAACCTTACACGGCTTTCATTATCCTTCATATCCCGCCATTTGGGCCAGCGCCTGAAAAGCCTTCTGAATACCGGTTTTTTCTGTATTTCCGTCTTCAAAAGGGATTCCTCCCGGTCAAAATACCCCTGCTCGGTTGTGCTCCATTTCTGAAAACGGCTGAAAAGGGATGACAGAAGGCTGTACAGGGCATAGTAAATCTTTTTCCAGTTCCTGACTATATACCGGATTACCAGGAACAGCACGGCGGCAAACACAAGCACGGATACAGTATTCAATATAACAGAAAGAATTGAAGCCTGCTCCTCTGCGGGCGGAAACGTATCAGGTGCCTGAGGCGTATTGTCTCCAATGATTTCCGACGGCTCGTACAATGAGCCAAGAAACTCAATTATTTTCAGGAAAAACTCCTTAAGCGACTGCGTCAGATATATAAATGCATCAAGCAGCAAATGCCAGAATGAAAGCAGGACAATACCGGAAATAATTACCGAAACAGCAATAATGTTTCCCCTGTTGACCGAACCGGGTATCCTTTTCAGGCTGCTTTTTTCATACGTTTCATTTATCAGGAAACGCCTGTTTGCAAGCGGAAGCCCGGCAAGGCAATACACGATTGAAACCCACACGGCCAGTTTGAAATACGGATTGAGGGTTACTATATTGTTTATTAAAAACAGGGATACGATATGGATAACAAGGCCGCCCGAAAACAGGAAAAGCCTTGTGGTTGCTTCCCCGGTTCCTGCACGTATACCCCATGCATAGAAAAAAGCCGTCGCTGCGATGACAATGGCTGCGTCGGTAACTGAAGCGAACGGAACAACTGCATTGTATACTGCCGCCGCAATTGCGGTATAAACAATACCTGCAAGAACAACTGCAAGTTTTTTGAACCTCTTAAGTACTGCAGTCAGAACAAGGCCGAAAAGCAAGTGTACCGGAAGGGTTGGCAACAGAATTACCCCTGTCCTGTACGGCAGGAACAGGCCTGCAACCAGTATTCCTGCAGGAAAGAAAAACAAATATTCCAGTACGCACCAAAGCCATCTTAAAAATACCTGTTTCTTCATATTTTCAGAATCTCCACCGCATTTCCCTTGGCTCTCAGCCTTTTTATTCTCTCTTCCATTTCATCGTCCACAAAAGCGGTAATAAAAAGGTAATCGGTATTTCCCGGATTATTGTCCAGTTCCCTTTCAAGCAGTGTATTGAACGTTATGCTCCTTTCAACAACAAGCCTGGCAAGGCATTCAAGGATCCTCACCATCTGGTTTTTGCCGGATGCCGGCTCAATTCTTACAGGTTCCTTTTCGGCTTCCTTCAGGTATCCGTTTGTACCGAAGCCTGCTTCAATAACATTCCTGTGGGCGAACTCCGCAATCGTTGCCGCAACGGAAATCCCGTATTCCACCCTTTCGGGTTCGTCGGTCAGCGTCCACTGGTCGGGCCTTGTATCCACGTTCAGTAATATCATAAGCCTGTGGCTTGCAGTGGGATCGAACTTGTTTACCTGGAGCGTGCCGAAGCGGGCAGTTGCCTTCCAGTTTATGTTCTTCATTGGGTCAGAAGTGGTATATTCCCTAATCCCCGCGTGAATGAACGGATCTTCAAGGATCCACCGCCTTACTACACGATCGCCCTGCCAGCTGTGGGACGGCAGGTTCAGCTCCGAAAGGGTAAGAGTTCTTGGAAAAACATACAGTTTCGCATCTGTCACTGCATCCTTCATTGCCGATACATTGCCTGTTATCGAACGGGCGGTAAGCGCTGCGGACTTTAAGTGGTAGTAACCCCTTTTTGTGCATTTCACGGTATGGGTACGGATTATCCTGGTATACGGGAGCAGTGAAAAAACACTGACATGAAACTCATCCTGCAGTATGTTCAGATCTTCCTGCAGGCCGAACTTAAGCCCGCTGTCAATTCTGGACTCCACTTTCAGCCATGGCACGGGAAGGAGTTTCCGGTTGCTTATCGTCTCAATCAGATGGACACTCTGCCCGAAATTTGCGTGGAGCGTATCAAATTCCCTTTCAATGCTTACCTTTGAAAGCCCATACTTCATTACCGCGATCGATTCAAGCAGAAGAATCACAATCGCGGCAAAAATCAGCCTGTAAACCCACATCGGCTAAACACCCGCCTGTTCTTTCAGCCTGTCTTCCGAAGGAACAGGTATCCTCTGCAGAATCTGCTCCAATATCGTATGGGTTACCGGCTTTCCGCTGTCGCTTCCCGAGTGTCTTGCTATAATCCTGTGTCCCAGAACGGGTATCGTCATTTCCTTCACATCGTCAGGAATTACATAATCCCTTCCCCTTACCGCAGCAAGAGCCTGGCTGGTTTTCAGAAGCGCCTGGCTTCCCCGCGGGCTTACGCCGAGCAGGACTTCATGGTGCCTTCTCGTCGCTTCCACAATCTGGATTATGTAAGAATATATATCTTCGCTTACATAAGTATTCATGAAAATATCGTTAATATCCTTCAGGTCATCCCGCCCTGCAACCGGGGTAACCGAAACCAGCGGGTTCTCGTACCGGAATCTCTTCAGTATCTCAATTCCTTCACCGGTTTCAGGGTAACCCATGTACAGCTTCATAAGGAAACGGTCCAGCTGGGCTTCGGGCAACGGAAACGTTCCCAGCGTCTCAACAGGGTTCTGCGTCGCTATTACCATGAACGGCGGGCTCAGTGGGTATGTTTTTCCGTCAGTGGAAACCTGCCTTTCCTCCATGCATTCCAGAAGGCTTGACTGCGTTCTCGGTGTCGCCCTGTTTATTTCATCCGCCAGCAAAATATTGGTGAAAACAGGCCCTTTTCTGAAAACAAAGTCCCCCTGTTTCTGGTCATAGTAATGGATTCCTGTGATGTCCGACGGAAGGAGGTCGGGAGTAAACTGGATCCTGCTGAACTCCAGGTCCAGCGACCTGCTTAAGGTTTTCGCCAACAGCGTTTTCCCCGTTCCCGGTACATCCTCCAGCAAAACATGGCCTGAGCATATAAGGCAGATGAAAAGCTTTTCAATAATGTCCCGTTTCCCGACGATAACCTTTTCCACGTTAGCTATAAGCCTGTCAGCAAGAGATTTAAGCTTCTGATTGTCCATACACATACCTTCCTTGTTTTATGTACTTATTTTGCCGGTTCAAGTATGTTTACACCCAGGTCAATAATCCTTTCCTCGCCGAGGAATTCAAGTATAACCCGGGCGCGTCCCTTTCTCTTGTCAATCTTCAGAATTCTCCCCTGCAATGATGTCAGCGGGCCGCTTACAATGGTTATTTTATCGCCTTCCATGAAGATGTCGGATTCCTGTATAGTATCATCGTCATCAAAAAGATGGCTGAACACTTCTATTTCACGCGGCGGTATCTGCACAGGCTCCCTGTCGGTACACAGCAGCTTATATAGTCCGGGAACCCTCTTCAGTTTCTCGTAGTTGTTCTCATCCATCACACCGTGAATAAAGATATAGCCGGGAAACAGGTTCCGTATTCTCCTGTACCATTTCCCGTTCTTTCTTTCCTTTATTATTTTTTTCGGGATTTTAACCGCCGGGTCTCCGCCGAAACGGAAGTCCAGCCGTTCTTTTACCTTGTTTTCCTCTCCCGTTTTCACAAACAGCGCATACCAGGCCAAATCCCTGTCCATTTCTCAGCACCCTTTTCTTATTTCTGCATTAGTTTCAGCAAATCCCTTATCTCGGTCAGAAGTTCCTCTTCTTTTGACGGTTTCGGAGGCTCTTCGGTTTTTGCTTCTTTTTCCTCTTCCTCTTTTTTCTCTTTTTCCTTTATCAGGGCTTCAGCCCTTGTTTTAAGGCTATTTATCAGCTTAATGAACAGGAATATAGACACCGAAATAATAAGAAAATCAATTATATTCTGAAGAAAACTGCCGTACAATATGGCAAGCTCAGGGTTCTCGCCTTCTTCAGGCCGTATTACCATCTTCAGGTATTTCACGTCAATTTTTCCGAGGAAAATCCCCAGTATCGGGGTAATTATATCACTTACCAGGGAATTTACAATCTTTCCGAAAGCAGAACCGATAATAACGCCTATTGCCATATCAAGAACGTTGCCTTTGAGCGCAAATTGCCTGAATTCTTTCAGCATATTTTATTAACCCCCTTGTATACCTGAAGCACGGAAAAACGGCACAGGCTCCCGTCTTTTTTCGAAAGAAACGCGTAAAGCCGTTCCCTGCGTTTTACAGGCTCCAGTATAAAAATCCCTTAGCCAGCGCATCCTTCGGAGAATACATTCCCTTTACGTCAATCAGGACCTTTGTGCCCCCGGAATATTTTTCGGCCAGCATATCCAGGGATATTTCCCTGTATTGCTTATGGCAAACAGCCATTACAACTGCGTCCACATTGCTGACCTCGTCATATTCCACCAGTTTAATCCCGTATTCGCTGTATACCTCCTCTTCGTCAGCCAGGCAGTCAGAAACAAATACTTCAATTCCGTATTCTTTCAGCTCATGGACAATGTCCACAACCTTCGTATTCCTTGTATCGGGAACATCCTCCTTGAACGTCAGGCCCATGATATATACCTTTGCGCCCTTGATCTGCTTGTCGGCCTTAATCAGCTGCTTAACGGTATTCTCTGCCACATACTTTCCCATCATATCGTTGATTCTTCTTCCGGCAAGTATTATTTCGGGATGATACCCCATCTGCTGGGCCTTATACGCAAGGTAATAAGGATCCACGCCTATGCAGTGGCCCCCTACAAGGCCGGGCGTGAACCTGAGGAAATTCCATTTCGTTGCCGCTGCTTCGAGCACGGCTTTCGTGTTTATGTTCATTTTATTGAAAATAAGGGACAATTCATTCATAAAGGCTATGTTGATATCCCTCTGAGTGTTTTCAATAACCTTTGCCGCCTCCGCAACCTTGATGCTTTCGGCCTTGTAAATACCGGCTTCAACAATAATACCGTAAACCTTTGCTATCTCCTCAAGGGCCTCTTCATCTATTCCGGAAACGATTTTCAGCACCCTGGTGACGGTATGGACTTTGTCGCCGGGATTAATCCGCTCGGGCGAATATCCCACCTTAAAGTCGGTACCGGCTTTAAGCCCTGATTCTTTTTCAAGCACGGGTATGCAGATTTCCTCTGTAACCCCGGGATAAACCGTGGACTCATACACTACATAATCTCCCTTTTTCAGGTACTTTCCGATTGCAGTGCTTGCCCCGATCAGCGGGTTAAGATCCGGGGTCTTGTCCTGTGCCACAGGCGTGGGTACGGTCACTATATAAAATGACGCTTTGCTTAATACGCTTTCGTCGCTGGAAAACAGGACGCTTGTGTTCCTTAGCGCTTCATCTCCCACCTCGCCGGTAACGTCTATTCCATTGATGTAATTCTCTATTTTACGTTTATTGGTGTCAAAACCAATAACATCCAGTTTCTTTCCGAACTCTATCGCAAGGGGCATACCTACGTAACCAAGCCCCACAACAGCCATTGCCTTTTTCCGTTCCAGAAGATCGCTGTAAATTCCCATATATTCTTCTCCTTTTGTTTACCCGTATAAATGTATCATATTTGATTATATCGGATTTAGAATGTTTTTAAAAGGAGTTAGTGGGATAATATTTCTATAAATTGATTATTTTCGTTTTTTTTGATATTATTTTTCTATAAAAGAAAAGAGGTAAAAGTATGATGAAAACAAAAAAAAGCGTTTCTGTTATTATTTCCGTGGTTTTTGGCGCGGCAGGTGCTGCAATAGTATATGTTTTTTTCAGCAGCAGAACCAGAAGCGTAATTGAACTTGTTTTCGGCGCCTGCTTGCTGTTCCTTGCGGTATTCAATCTGATTTTCACGCTGAAATATGCAAAAAAATAAAGCCGTTCCAGGCGGCATAATGAAAAGAACAAGTCTGCGGAATATTAGTAAAACAAAAAACAGGTATACCTTTTTTGATATACCTGGTTTTCACCGGATTTATATATTATTTTCCCATTTCATTCCTATAAAACATACTTCTTCATGCTTCTGAACTTCTCGACAATTTCGTGTTCAAGCTCCAGGTCGCAGCTTTTTATCCCCTGCTTAAGCTGCTCATCATTGCTGAATGTCACAATGGGAATGCAAACAAAGTCCTGGTGCATAAGGAATGCAAGTTCCACTTCAATCAGGCTTACGTTAAGTTTCTCCGCCGTTTTTACCAGCTCGTCGAAAATAACACTGTTTGACGGTGTGTTGTATTTTGCCGCGGTTTTTTCAGGTATGGTTACTCCGCTGTACAGCTTCGTGAAATATCCCTTTGCCGCAGCGGTATAGGCCATTGCATTCAGGCCTGTTTTTTTATGATATTCATAGGTTTTCTCATCCATAAACACAAGGGTCTTGTCCTCAACACCCCTGCTGTTTATGTCGGCAAGGCTCCACATCAGCTGGTTGCATATAAATCCGGTATAATTATGTTTCTTAGCATAATTCTCTGCAGCGATAATCCTTTCCAGTTTCCAGTTTGAACAGCCGTAGTACCGGATCATTCCTTCATCCTTTGCCTCTTCCAGAACGCCCAGAAATTCGCCCACAGGGACATCGGGATTATCGCGGTGCAAAAAATACAGGTCGATATAATCGGTCTTCAGGTATTCAATGCTTTCTTCCAGGTCTTTTTTAACTCTCTCGGGAGTTATTTTTGAAAGATCCATATCCGATAAATCCGGGTGTCCGCCTTTTGTGCTTATTGCTATTTCCTTTCTCACGCCTGCTGCATTCAGCCATTCACCGATAATTCTTTCGCTTTTCCCCTTTGGTCCCGGAGCCCAGTCGCCGTAAACATGAGCCGTGTCTATGAAATTCCCGCCCAGTTCAAAAAACAGGTCCAGCTGGTGCTTTGCAGTTTTTGAATCAACACTTGAGCCGAAATTGACAGTGCCGATTGCAATAGGGGATACAGTAAGATCGGTATTGTTCATCTGAATTCTTTTCATTGAAATCCCTCTTTCTTTTTGTTTGTGCTTTCTCACGGTCATTTGCATTCAATATTTTATTTTTCCCTCAATTTATCCGCTAAAACGCCAAAACATAACATAAATAAAGCATTACAGTGTCACCGCCGGGGTATACTGGATAGCCCTCGGGGATATGTATATACATTACCAGATCAAGGATTACAAAACCGCACGGAAATATTACAACCGGGCACTGAAATGCAGTAATATAACTGAAAGCCAGATAAAAAGCATTTACGAAAAACTTGAGAAATACAAATAGAAAAAAACAGGCTCCCGCGTGAATATCATCTGCGTGAGCCTTATATTTTAACCGCCAAAATCTATCATCAATTCGGCTTTATCCGGGTTTCCCTTTCCTATGGTTATTGTCACCATGTATGCAGCCCGTTATTCCTCTTCCTTTGTCAGCCTGAACTCCACGAAATTCTTTCCGTCACTCGTTACCTTATATGTAGCACCGGTATAATCCACAATGCTCGCAAACTTCAGCACATAAGGCACATTGTACTCAATCCTGTCAAATTTAAGTACCAGTGTTTTCGCGTTAACATACAGTACGCTTAACGGAACTTTGTTTATAGCCATTCCGTTGTAGCTGTATTCAAGGGTATAATTCGACGGAGACAGGTTAACCTGGTTAAATGATATTTCCTTGTCAAATACGAGTTTTATTGCATCGGTTGAAACAGGCACCGCCTCTTCAATTGACGGTCCGGTTTTAGCTTTTGACGAAGCCGTGAAATAATGATAAATATTCGTTCCTATTTCGTTACCCATGTAATCCTTAAACTGGGAATCAACAATGATTTCATAATCTTTATTGGCAGTAAATGCAGTATCGCTGAAGAATAAAACCACCCTGTTAGGATTAATTTCAGGATCATACAGGGCACGAAGAGGATAAACCACTCCGCTTCCTTTTCTCGGTCTTGCAGAGAAATAACTTTCATTTGACGCACTGTCCTTGTTAGGAATATTTGTAAAATACACCTCAATTGTCTGTCTGTCCTGAGCAACAATCTTCTGTATTTTGAAACTGCTGGACTGGCTGTAATCGGCATCAAAGGAATATGTCGTCTCGGTAATGTATTCCTGCCTGCTAACATCATTCAGGTTGTTTATTGTAATATAGTACCTGGCATTCTTAATAAATACGCCTTCAATATTCAGGTACAATACTTTTCCTGCATTTGCACCCTGGCTTTCAACGGTCACTTGTTCTATTTTTATTGGCTGATTTCCTTCATCGGTCAGGTAAAAATTATAAACCTGCTGTGCCAGAAAGGCGTTAACTTCCTTGTTGAAAGTCAGCATCAGCGTTTCCCTGTCAAAAGTCTTAATTTTTTCAAGCCTGAAATAATCAGCTTCCCCGGCAACCGCCCTGAAGGTCATCTCATCGCCTTCACCATCGTTCATCTTAACGCCATAGGCACTTGTCATGTCACCGTTGATTACCAGGTTATATATATTACCGTCTTCAAACGAACCTGTTTTCAGGGATAAATATACGCAATTGGATTCAGAGCCAACAGTACGGGCATAAAGCTGATCCTTGCTTCCGTCTGCAACCGTATAGCCATAATCGTCGTAAATTTTGTAATACAGGCTAATTTCACTGTTCGCATTAACGGGATGGGTAAAATACACCTTAACTGATTTTGAGTTTACAGGTTCTATCCTGTTAATCCTGAAGAAGTTGGATTCCACTTTGTCCGGTAAAGCCCCGATAAATGCGCCGGTCAATACGTCAGTAACATTTCCGTCGACATCTTCAACATTCCGTATTTCAATCGTATATTCCACCCCAGGGCCCTGGTTCTTTGTCTTGAAAATAATGTAGTCGTCGCCCGGATACGCGTCAAATTCCAGCACCTGGCGCTCATCCAGCGATTTATAAATATAAACGGATTCATAACCTTTTATCTTTTCGTTAAAGAAAACCTGCACCGTCTGATTGTCAAACACTAAAATTTCCTTTATTTCCGTTACCACGGCATCCTTTATGAAACCCAGGTTCGCTGCGTCCTTATTGGTTATAATTCCGGCATCTATCAGCTTGTAGAACAGTTCCTTACCCGTTTTCTTGTCCTTTATCGTCAGCGCATTGTAAATAATATTTACTGTATCCCCGCGCGTAAACTCAGTGTTGTCTTCTTCCTTGACTATGTAGCTTAATTCGTTTACAAGGCCGACTTCGTATGCCTTCTTATAAATATTCGTCCAGGTATAGTCCTTGTTGATTTCATATCCAAGTATACTCAGCATTATCTTGAGAAAGCTCTTCTCGGTAAGGTAATCATCCGGATTGTAATAGCCCTTTGTATCACCGGTAAGTATTCCCTGCTGCACACAGTAACCAACATACGGAGCATACCAAAGGCTTGTATTCACGTCCGGGAAAACCGCCGACGCTTTCCTGTAAGTATCGGCATTCAGCAGCACATGCAGCTGCTGGCCCAGAACTCTTACTGCAAAGGTGGCAGCTTCAGCTCTTGTTAACTTGCTGTTTAGTTTATAATCGCCAGTGGTTGTGCCTTCAAGAATTTTAAGTGTATTCAGCAAATCCGCCTTTTCCTGAAGTGATGCATTTGCCGGCAGAGCAAATGAAGAAAAAGTGAATGTCAACAATAAAACAACAACAAGAAAAAATACGCCTACGGCCCTTCCCTTCATCTTTCGTTTTCCCCTTTGCATTCTGATTTTTACAATAAATATTATATCAGTATTAGAAAATATTGTATATGATATTTTGACAAATTTTTATAAAAAAAGTTCCAATAAAAACGTGAAAAACTCCCTTAACAGGGAGTTTTGATACCTTAGGACAACAAATTAGGTTTTATTCCATAAAATCCAAAATATCTTTAATTGTTTTAAAATTTTTAATTTGAGCACCCGTTAATTTTTTCCCGAAATTTTCATCCATCAGAACTATTAACGATAGTGCTGCCATTGAATCCCATTCATCAATGTCAGAAAGTAAAGTACTTTCTTCAAGTGTACCTTTTTCGATTTCTAACATTTCTTCCAATAAACCTATTTTTTCTTGTCTCGTCATTTCTAATCACCTCCATACAAATAAAAATTCATATTAATTTATGATAAATAGCCACCATCGACTATTAATCCTGAACCAGTAATAAATCTTGACGCATCACTAAGCAAAAATGCTATTGCATTAGCAAAATCCATAGGTTCACCAAGTCCTAAATATTGTTTTGACAAAACATGATGATTAAACGCATCTATACCTACATTGCGTACATAGTGATCATACATTTCAGTTTTTACAAAACCGCCAATTATTGTATTGACACGAATATGTTTAGTCGCGAGTTCCTTTGCCATACATCTAACAGCCGCATCCATAGCAGCTTTGGACGCACAATAAGCAGTTTTTGATTTATCGCCAAGTTTACTTTCAACGGATGATATCCCTATAAAGCTGGCTCCGTTAGCATAATTATTTTTTTTCGACGCGCACCTTACCAATTCAACAAATGCATAAAAATTAATTAATAGCATATTATGAAGAAAATCAGTTGTTGTCATTGAAAGCGGTCTCATTTCAGCAATGCCAGCACAATGAACAAGTCCATTTAGTGGTCCATTAATTGTTATTACTTTTTTTATAACTTCATCAATACCATTTATATTCATTAAGTCATAAGGTAACATCAAATGACCGGTACCTTCAAGTTCACTATATGTCGTTTTTAACTTGTTCTCATTTCGTGAAATCATTGATATTTTAGCACCAAGTTTACTAATATGTATAGCAGTTGCTTTTCCAATACCCGAAGAAGCGCCTGTGATTAAAATGTGTTTTCCTGTCAAATCCAATGGATTAATCATGTACTACACTTCCTTCATCATAAATCTCATCACTCTGAAAAATAGGATAAATATCTTTACAATTAATCTTTGCTGAAACTACACCCCATGATAAACCTACCCCAAATCCACACATAAGAAGATTTAGGGAAGTATCAATATCCTTTTCTCCAAAAGCATCTGCAATTGTAAGAGGAATCGATGCAACACTTGTATTTCCGTAACGATCTATTGATATTGGAGTCTTTTCTATTGGAAAATTAATTCTTTTTATCACTTGTTTTAAAATATAAACATTTGCCTGATGTAAAACTAAAGAATCATATTCTTCAACGGATGTGTTTGTTTCATGCAAAAATTCATTTATTAAAGCAGGGACTTCAGAAATAGTAAAATTAAATACATCTGTACCATTCATATAAAGATCGTAATCAGACCTAATATTTCCATCACCCCAAATTACTCTTTCTGAAGAAACATTTTCATTCCGGCAAGCACCTGATGGAACAATAATTGCTTTATAGCCATTACCATCTGTTCTCATTGCCATATAAATAGGATTAACATTTTCTCTTTTTCCCACTAATGTTGCTGCTCCTGCCTCACCAAACAACATACATGTTGATCTGTCTTCAGGGGATATAAGCCTATTAATTGTATCTCCAACTAGTAATAAACCTCTTTGCGCATTAGTAGAATTTATTATTGACGAAATAATTTGTAATCCATAAACATATCCAGAGCAACCCAAGTTAATATCAAATGCTATGCAATCTTTAGGAAGACCTAAACGTTTTTGCAAAACGCACGCTGTTGAAGGTAACCTGAAATCAGGAGTCTGGGAAACAAAAACCAACGCTCCAATAGAATTCACATCTATCTGTTTATAACTTAGCAATTTACTCGCCGCAGCATATGCTAGATCAGATGCCGTTTGCCCCTTTTTTGTAACATATCTGGAAACAACACCCGTAGTTTTTATAAACTTCTTAACAATATCTTCGCCAAAAACCGAAGCATACTTTTCCGATATTACCTCATGTTTGCATGGAACTGCACAGGTTATCCCACTAATTTCAATATTATTAAAAACAGATTTAATCATATTGGATGTCCCCCGCAGTTATTTAGTAAGTTATTATTGTTGAACCCCAAGAAAGACCTACACCAAATCCACATAATAATATTTTATCTCCTTTTTGTAATTTTACCTCTTGTTCAGCTCGCTTTAAAGCAATTGGTATTGACGATGAAACCGTATTACCTATATCTTCTATATTAATATAAAATTTATTTTCTGGGATCAGCATTTTTTTTCTTAAAAAATCCAACATAAATTTATTAGCTTGATGAAAAATAAATAAATCTATTTCATCCATATTTAAATTATGTTTTTTCAAAATTCTACTGACACTATTTGGTACAACTCTAAGGGCAAAATTAAATATTTCAGCACCATCCATATATAAATTATTTAGTGTACGTATCGATCCGTTATCATTAATTTCTACACACGTCTCTTCTGATTGCGGCAATCTGGTTCCACCAGCTGGAATTAACAGCATATCCTTTCCGCTTCCATCAGTTCCTAAATCAAAATCTCCAATTTCATGTCCACCTCCACCAATTAATGTAGCTGCCGCAGCATCCCCGAAAATCGTTCTCGTGCTTTTATCCATAGGATGTATATATTTTGAGTACGTATCAGCAGTAATAAGCAGAATATTCTTAGCAGCATTTGTAATAATTAGGCTCTTACTAAGTAATAAACCATAAATATATGCAGAACATCCTAAATTAAAATCAAATGCTCCTGCGCTGGTGGGTATACCTAATCTATGCTGCAATAAGCATGCGGTTGTCGGTAAAATATAATCTGGGCTCTGTGTCGCTAATATTATAAAATCAATTTCTTTAGGAGTAATTACTCCAGAATCAAATAACTTTTTTGCTGCTCTTTCTGCTAAATCAGAAGCACATTCATCTTCTGAAGCAATGCGTCTTTCTCTAATACCCGTTTTATTATATATTTTTTCAGCTGACCAATCCCCATATAATTCTTCCAAATTTTTATTTGTTAATTTTTTTGCAGGTAATTCGTACTCAATTGCTTTAATCCCGACTGACATAATTTACACAACCTTTTATATATAAATTCTTCTTGCAGGATTTCCAAACACTTTTGTTTTTTCTTTAACGTTACTGACTACAACACTTCCAGCTCCAATATAAGCTTCATCTCCGATGATTCTTTTAGGTACAATAGTTACATGACTTCCAATAAAAACTTTTTTACCTATTTTCACGCCACCTGTTATATCACAATACGAAGATATTGTCGAATAATCACCTATTATAGCATCATGTCCTATTCCTGAACTTAGAAGCGTTACAAAATCACCAATTGTAACATTTACACTTACACATGCGTTTGGATATGCTACAAATCCTTCGCCAATCTTATTAAAATCTCCAATACGAGCTAATGGATGAATAATATTTGCAAATTTTGCTCCCTTAGATTTTAACAGAGTCACTACTTTCATCTTGAGCTCTGGATTGGCTATAGCACATGCATAATACTCATTACCAGGATTCCATTCTTTAATGCTTCCAATTACATTATAATCACATTCATAATTATCTAATGCATTTGGATTGTCATCTATAAAGCCGATAATTCTCCACATATTATGAACTTTGTTAATATCTTTAACCCATTGAAGCAATTCCCTTCCTAAACCCCCTGCTCCAACTATAATTAGATCATTCATATTAAATCTCCTCCAAATTAACTGACTTATAGCAAAATAAATATAACCTTACAATAAACCTTCTCTTTCTATTAAAATATACTAAAAAATAATGTATAACAATACTTTTATTGTCACATGCTACATATTAGCTAAAAAGCCAATTTTACTGCGCCATTTTGTAAGTAGGAACAAGTACTTTTACATATTCTTTAATTTCATTTACATCCAGAGATTTATAAATCTTTTCTTCTAATATTTCAAGTTCTCTTTTTAGGAGTTCATAATCAATATGTAAAGGTTTTGCAATGTATATCTTGTTATGCTTCGTAGCCTGAAGGCCTTCTTCGTTCAGTAATATTTCCTCGTACAGTTTTTCTCCCGGCCTTAAACCTATTATTTCTATATCTATATCCTCATACGGCTCAAAACCCGAAAGCCTTATCAGGTTCTTAGCCAAATCAAGAATCTTAACAGGCTCACCCATATCCAGCACGAAAATTTCGCCGCCTTTTGCGAGGGCTCCGGCCTGTATAACAAGCTGAACAGCTTCCGGAATTGTCATAAAGAACCTTGTTACGTCAGGATGGGTAACAGTAACAGGCCCGCCTTCCTCAATCTGTTTTTTGAACAACGGAATTACACTTCCGTTGCTTCCCAGTACATTTCCGAAACGAACGGCCACAAATTCCGTTTTGCTTCTTGCATCAAGCGCCTGTATTATCATTTCAGCAATACGCTTTGTCGCCCCCATCACGTTTGTCGGATTTACAGCCTTGTCGGTTGAAATAAGAACAAACCTTTCGGCTTTGAACATATCAGCACAATGCGCTACGTTCCATGTTCCAAATACATTGTTCTTAATTGCTTCCTCTGGGTTATTCTCCATTAAAGGCACATGCTTATGGGCTGCGGCATGGAACACAATATTCGGCCGGTATTCCCCGAATACTTCCTTCATTCTGTCCATTTCACGGATGTTTGCAATTACAGGAACAATATCAAGTTCGGGATATTTCCTTGTCAGTTCGGTATATATATCATGAAGACCGTTTTCATATATATCCAGCATGACAAGCTTCTTTGGCTCAAACGACGCAATCTGCCTGCAGAGCTCCGAACCAATCGAACCGCCACCGCCGGTAACCAGTACAACCTTCCCGCTCAGGTATCCCGCAATTTCCTCCAAATCCACAACTACCGGCTCTCTTCCGAGCAAATCTTCCAGGTCAACATCCTTAACCCTTTTCAGCATAATTGTTCCGTCAATAAGCTGCGACATTGACGGAAGTATTTTAACCTTGCACCTGGTTTTCGCACACTGTTCGTAAATCCTGTTAATAACTGCAGGTTTTGCCGAAGGTATAGCAATAATTATTTCATCAATGTGTTTTTTTTCCACAACGTCTGCCACATCATCTATACCGCCCAAAACCGGATAACCGTTAACTTTCTTTCCTTTTTTATATTCACTGTCATCCAGGAATGCCACGGGCCTGTAATTAAGCTCAGGGTGAAGTTCCATTTCCTTCGAAATCATTGCGCCAGCATCACCGGCACCGACAATCAATACTCTTTTTATATTATCAAGCCGAATTACACGGCCCAATACAAGCCTTCTGTATAAACGATATGTCATTCTTGAACCGCCGATCAGCATAACATCAAGCATTCCTGTGATAACAAAAATACTGCGCGGAGCAAGTCTTTCTACAAACGCTATGTACACAAATAGAACACCGTTTGTTATTGCTGAAGCAAGAAAAATACTTACAAGTTCATAAACACCTGCATATTTCCAAAGGCTTCTGTATAACTTAAAAGGAATAAAAACAGCTATTTTAAAAACAACGGATATACCAAAAAGAAACACCATTTGTTTTATAAAATGTTTTGGAATGATATTAAAGTCAAAATCAAAACGTATTAAGTATGCGCAAAAAAATGACATTGCTAATAACGTTATATCCGATATTACAATTAACCCTAACTTTATCTTCTCTTTCACCATTTTTCCTTCCTTCTAAGATAAAACACAGTTATATTTGTAAATAAAAAGTAAAGAAAAAACTAATAGGAATTATTTTTTTCAAAACGCCAAGCATCTTTACACATTTGCACAATATCTTTCTCTGCAGTCCATCCAAGCTCCCTTTTGGCTTTAGATACATCAGCATAACATTCAGCAATATCACCTTCTCTTCTACCTACTATTTCATATGGTATTTTAATATTATTCGCCTTTTCAAAGGCGTGAATTAATTCTAAGACAGATGTTCCTTTGCCAGTACCTAAATTGTAAATATGAACACCCTTTTTTATTTTTTCTATGGCTGCTACATGCCCTTTAGCAAGATCTACAACGTGTATATAATCCCTAATTCCCGTTCCATCCCTTGTTGGATAATCATTTCCATATATTTTTAGTTTTTTAAGTTTACCTTTTGCTACTTGAGTGATATAAGGCATTATATTGTTTGGAATACCTTTTGGTGATTCCCCTAATAAACCACTTTCATGTGCACCTATAGGATTAAAATACCTTAAGATTGCAATTGAAAAATCTGGATTTGCTTTTGCTATATCAATTAAAATTCTTTCACTTATAACCTTCGTTTGACCATAGGGATTTGTTGGTGGTAATAAATCCATAGTTTCTACAAAAGGAACTTTATTCTCTCCATATACGGTTGCAGAGGAACTAAATACAAATTTATATACTCGATATTTTAAACAGGCATTAATAAGATTTAACGTACTTAATATATTATTATAATAATATAAAAATGGTTTCTTAATTGATTCGTTTACTGATTTCAAACCAGCAAAATGAATTATACCATCAATTTTATGAGATGAAAAAATTGAATTAACATCATTTTTGTTAGTAATATCAACTTTGTAGAAAATAACATCACTGCCTGTAATTTGTTTTATTCTATCTATAACCTCAATTTTACTATTATATAAGTTATCAACTATGATAACAGAATGATTGTTGTTTATTAATTCAACACATGTATGTGAACCTATATATCCAGCACCACCAGACACTAATAAATTCATTTATGTTTAACCCCTTTTCTTATCAACTTAAATATTCCATTAAAAAAATCCCTAATAAAAAGCGGCATTTTACGTTTTATTCTTCCAATAACTATACATTTTATATGATTATAAATAAAGTAATTTTGAACTGCTTCTGCACCACCAGTAAGATAAATATCCCATAAAATATCAACTTCATCCTTCTTGACTGAGGGCAATACTAACTGACCATTTTCTTTTATAGCAAATTCAATATTAGAATGTGTAACAAACATATAGTTACTAAATTTACGTAAAAATCTCTGCCCTTTTGAAGTATTTACTAATAATAGTGAAATCCCATTTGAAGTTTTAATCTCTGGGTGAACTACATTTACGCCCCAATAGTCCCCTATAGTAAAATCACTTTCCCGATTTAAACAAGAATATTTACATGAGTAACAAGCTTCACGAAGAAAAAATCCATTTAAATAATAATAATAGTAATATGATTCATCTTTGGATAAAAATTTATGCTTTTCACATCCGTTTTTATCTTTATACTTTATATGTATTAGCATACCCCAGCCATGTTTTTTATCTCTAAAATTAAAATCTAAAATTTTACCTTTCAGTTTTTTTTCTAATAGATTTATGTAATCAACAAAAAATTGACTACTGGGTACTCCATGACACACTAATTCAACACAAATCAATTTATCATACTCTTTATGTAGATAACTTCTTAAACCTGCACATTGACAAGGCGTTCCTGAAAACAATACATATTTTCCTTCATCTAAATAATATTTAACTTGTTTATAACTATCACCAATTCTACTCTGTACATATTTAGAACCTTGTAACTTTTTAAGTTCTGACACATCAGTTACTGCCATGTGCTTAGGCTCAAAGTTTTCATCCCATGCACATCCGAAAACAACTCCGTTATTATCTAATGTCCATTTAGCCATTGCTGAAAATGCTCCACCAGACGAACTTATTAGTAACTGATTTTCATCTTTATTATAAACGGCATACACAGATGGTGTAGATTTACCGGATAGACTTTTTAATTTAAAGTCACAAATTTTTATGCATAATCCACAATTATTACATTTATTTCTATCAATAAAAGGATATAAAAAACCTTTTTTGTCTTTATTCATAGTTATTGCCTGTTTTGGACAAACATTTCTACATGCTTCACAACCACAACACTCGACTCTTAATGATTCTTTATACATGTCTTTTTCTTCCTTTAGAAATCAATTTAATAAAAATATCGAATATTTTGATAATAAAATCTTTGTTTATAAAACAAATAATAATAAAAATGAAAAATGATAATACTAGATAATAAGGAATCTCTAAACAAACAAATATAATTTCTACTGTAATTAATAAATAAGAAATCAAATCTCTCTTAAATTTAACTGTTAATTTCATTATATGAGATGTGTCAAACAATCTAATAATCCAAATTATTAAGTAACTACTTAGTGTAGCTACAGCTGCACCAATTCCTTCCCACAAAGGAATCATAATAAGGTTCAATATTATATTGCTTACTGCACCAACCATAGTTGAAATAAATAACATTCTAGTTTTTTTTGAGGATGTATATATTGAACCTAAAAAAGATGATAATGAATGAAAAACAAATGCAAACAATAAAATTGGTGTATAAACCCATGCGGTGAAAAAATCTTTTGAAAACAAAAATGACGCCAATAATTTTGTAATGCAAATCAACCCTGAAGCTAACATTACAATAAAAGATGAATATTGATTATAAATATCGCTGTAAAAATCTCTTGATTTAGAGCTACCAAAGTCTTCCACAGCTGAAATTTGCCAAGCATTAATGAATATAGTAGATATTATTGCGAATAAAGAAGGTATTTTTTGAGAAACAGAATAAATACCTGTTACAGATACACCTGAGAAAAATGTTAGAAAATATTTGTCAGCAGAATTATTAACCCACCAACTAATTGAATTCGGTATCATTGGTATTGAATAACTTAGCATTTCTCTAATAAGATTTATATCCAGCTCCTTTAATGACACTAAATAGTTTTTCAGGCGACAACCAATTGATAAAAATATTGAAGCCAATAAATTAGAAATAACAAGTGATAATATGTAACCAATCACACCCATTTTTAAATAAAATAAAAACAAAAGATTTAAAACAATAAAAGAAACCGTCTGAAAGACTCCACTTAACGAATATAATGCAATTTTTTCAATCCCTCTAGCAAACTGAGATACTAAATTATGTAAATTAACAGCAAAGTAATATATAACAAATAACAAATAATATTTTTTCAGATTATTTGATGCTAATATAAAAGGAGAAAACAATGTCATAGCTACAAAACCAATAGTAACAATTGTAAAACTACCAGTAAAAACTTGGGATTTATCTTTATCTTTGTCCAATGCAAATCTAATAGTGGCTTCACAAATCAATGCCGTAAAGAATGGGGATATAAGATTGATAGTTGTTGTCATTAAATCAGCAATACCATATTCATTGGTAGTTAGTACAGAAGTATAAAAAGGGATCATTAAAAACGACATGACTTTAGATGCAAAGTTTCCTATAGTTATGTACATTATATTTTTCCCTAGCTTTTGATATTGATTCATATTCATACTAACCTTAAAAATATTATTAATAATTGAAAAGTCCTAAAAATAAGTACTACATATTACTAATAGCTTTTTCCAAAAAGTTATAAGAATTCATTTTTTCAAAGGACAATTTCTGATTTACTATATTTACATTGTAATGCTTTTTTATAATTTCTTTATCAAACTCAGATATCATTCTATCTAATAATCCTAGTTTTCCTAAAAGTGTATCAATTCTACTGTTCCGTGTTTTATGTGGTATTGTAATAAATGGTCTCTCAAATATTATAGAAAAAACAGTTCCATGAAAAGAATCTGTTACAACATAACTTGCATTTCTTATATATGATAAAAACTCTTCTGGTCCAGCATTATATATAGCAATATGTGGTTTTTTTACAATTGGTTTTTTCTTACCTGAAATTTCAATAAGATTTAATCCTAAATAATTAGCTATTTTTTTTGCCATTACTTCGGTTTCAACATAACCATTTAAAGAATAATAAAGTAAATAATCGGAACAATATATTTTTTTAGTTATCGAACTCCATTTATCTTTGTCCAATAATAAAGTAGGATCTAAAACAACGCTAATTTCTTTATTAGTAAGATGTGAAAGTATATTCTTTGCTGCCTCTTCTCGAACGGAAATATAATCAATTCCATTAATTAATTCTCTAATCGTTTCACATTCTTTGTTTGTTAAGTGCCTTTTTCCAATGCTCGCTGCATAAGAGATAACAGTAGCTCCTGTCTTTTTCGGGAAATGACCAAAGTAAATAGGATCAAACCCTTTTAATATTTCTGGATTCCAGATCTGGTCACTACCTAAAAAATAAAAATCTGTATCATACTCTTCTACATCATATTGTCTTCTGTATTTTTTATCGTTTACACACAAGTAATTATTACTAAAAAACTTAAATTTTCGTTTTTTTTCTAAATACGATTTTGCAGACCATAAAGAATAAAATATTGATTTAATTGAGTAATTATTAATTACTTTATACTGTGATGTTAAACTAAAAGGACAGTAATTCATAATCTCTACATATTCAAAATAATTACGTAGAATTGTTTGTAAAGCATATGCCTGCATCACAGCACCATAATTCGGAACACAATGAAATGTAATAATTTTAGCTCTTCTATTCATAATATCTCATCTTTCTATTTTTTATCCTATACAATATATAAAATATTCTAGGTGATATAGAAGTCATAATTGTATAAATTTTTTGCCTTAATAAAATATCCTTTGATTTTAAACATTTTTTTAAGTGTTTTCTGGCTATTTCTTTTAACTGCCTATTATAAACATCTTTACTACCATAATTTGCGGCAATAACTAATATTTGATTCAATAGTCTAATTTCTAGGCAATCTGTTAATTCAAGATAAGGTAATTTATTATCTAATATATATTTCCTAATAATGGTCGGTATGAGAAAACAACTCATTTTTTTACTATTTAAAGGGGATTTACTAGCACTACCTGCAACTGTTGTATAGTGATATAAAGGGAACCTACATATACAAATTCGTTTGGACAATGTAAGCACACGGAAAATATATTCCCAATCCTCCAGAGTATGAATATCCTGATTGAAGTAGCACTGTTTGGCAATACTACTGTCGATCATCATAAGCCAAACTGATGATATAAATTGAAATTTTAAATGCGCTAAAACTGCAACGGAATTATCAATTACATTTTCTTGGAAGGGGACCGAAATTTTTGTCTCTGTTTTATTTCTATAATATCGATCACAAAAACAAACATTAGCTCCGTATTTTTTTATCATATCATACATTTTTGTAATAGCATCTCTTTCAAGCCAATCATCTCCGTCTACAAACAAAATATAATTACCTTTTGCTTCTTGAATCCCTATATTTCTTGCTGAAGATACCCCACCATTCTGTTTACGAATAACCTTAATTCTTGAGTCAACTCTAGCGTATTGGTCACAAATATTACCACTACTATCCCATGAACCATCATCTACCAGAATTATTTCAATCTGTTTATAATCTTGATTAATTAGTGATTGTATACATTTACCAATATGATCCTGATTATTATAAACTGGAACAATTATACTTACCATTTGCAATTAAGCCTAACCTTTCATTTTTTACAAATTCACGATCACATTCACCAGTAACTAATCCCCAAAAAATACAGTTAAATATAAAGTATGTAGGATAAATGATTAAATGGCTAAAAGCTGAAATAACTAACGCAATACATAAAGAACTAGCGAAAGGAGCAGCTATTTCTGATTTTATTTTATTTAAATGTTTATAATATTTTATGAGACGTAAATAGAAACATAAATAAAAAATTGAGCCTAAAATTCCGTAATCATAGATAACCTCTAATAAATCTGTATGAGCACTATATTGAGGCACTGAATCCATATAAACCGCATTAAATCCATGTCCAAATAATAAAGAAAAAAAATCTGAGCATTTTATCATATTCCAAGTTTTTTTCCATATTTCATATCTCCCCGAACCCAAATCATCGAATACTGCATACAATCTGCTTAATATTGTAATTTCATATTTTTTTATGAAAAAATCAAAAAATAGAAAAAGTAACATTGCTGTCATTACTCCGCTGAAAATAACATATAATCTTTTTTTACTATAAATGTAAGACTTATAATGAATTAAAAAATAAACAAATAATGCTAATATAAAGGCTAAAAATCCCGCTCTTTTCATCGACAAAATTATAGTTGTAAATATAATAATTAACAAACTAAATTTAAGTGCTTTTTTATTAACAGTTAATAAAAAAGGTAAAAGGAATAAATTATAATATGCAGTTATAATGTCCGGAATTCCTCTTCCTGCACTAAATTGTCTTACATTAAAAAATAATATAGCAAATATAGGTATTAGGATTGTTATTAACTTTGCGGATTGAATAGAGTTTCTGCTTTTATAAGCAATAACATATGATAATGTAAATGAAGCAACCCAAAATAATGATTGACCAATCATATGTATAGCTGTATACATGGAATAATCATAATATGCACTAAAAGTTGGAATAATACTAAATAGTGTAAAAAATAATAATATTATTAAAGGATTATTAATATAAATTTTACGTGTAACACAAAAAAACAACAAACAAATCAATCCTATTAAAGTATATAACATTAATACCCATTCTTGGAAAGGTAAAGGGGTAGAATATACTGCTTTCATATTACCAATAAATATATAAGCTATTGGAAGCAAAATTAATATAACTTTTTTATTTATTTTTATATTTCTATTCATTTTTCTATCTCCATAATCATTTATCACTGCATGCGATAGAATATACATCTTGCAAAATTTTAGCGGTATTTTTTATATCATATTTTGCATATATAATTTCATTCTTCCTCATTTTCCTTTTTATGTCATTATAATAGTTTGCAGCCGTCTTAACCCATATTGTTTTATCATCTAACGGTAAATAATGTATATTTTCACAAAAATTTAATTCTCTTGTTATTTTGTCAGACATTAATACAGGTAGTCCCGCAGCCATAGCCTCTACAGCACATATTGGAAATCCTTCATATAAAGATGGTAATATAAGAACATCAAATGCTTGATAAAGCCTTTCTACATCTTTTCTTTTTCCCAAATATTTTATATTCTGACTTATTCCACTATTACAAATTGCATCCATTAGCTTTTCCTTCAAAGGACCATCTCCAACAATTATAAGTATTGCATCATTTATTTCTTTATAAATACTTTTAAAAAGCTCTATTGCATAAAGGCTATTTTTCTGAACATCCAATCTACCAACCATACCTACCACAAATTGATTCTTAATTCCAAGTTCTTCTCTTGTTTCTAATCTAACATTTTCATTGTATTTAAACTTATCCGTATCTATAGCATTAGGTAAAATAATTGCTTTTGATTTTTTCATATTGTATTTGCCAAATACTCTTTCTCCTGCTAATTTGCCACATCCAATTAAAGTTGTTGCATAATAGGAATTAAGTATAACACCAGAAAGTCTCCTTAATTCCCCCTTTATAGATAAAAACGGTGACGTAGTGTGAGAATGAGCTATCCTACATTTTATACCCAATTTTTTAGCTACAGATAAAGCTATATATGATGTTTCATTTTCATGAACATGAAGTACATCATATTTGTTATTCAATATAAGATTCTTTAGTGCTATTTTATATTGTTTTATATTATTGGATTTCAAAGGTAAATAATAAATATTAGAACCTAATTTTAGAAATTCTTTGCCATTTAGTCCAATTTTATTTGTAGTTAATGCTATATCAAAATGAAATCTAGATTTATCTATATACCTATAATAATTTAATACAACAGTTGATATACCACCTAAATCTGCACCTGGCATAATATGTAATATTTTAATCATTAATTGTCACCTTTAGTACTCTTTATTATAAAATTTAATGCTTTTTCTCTTTCTATCTCTAAAATTTTATTCACTTCTGTATAGTCAATTACAGAATTTATTACATCGAATTCTTCTGATGAGGTAATCATCCTATCTTCTAATTTTATCAACCTTAATAAACTTTCTATCCGATTATTAAATTCCTTTCTTGGTATTACTATAAATTGCCTATTAAATATAATAGAAAATGCTAAACCATGAAAAGAATTTGTCACTACAAAATCCGAATATTTAATTAAGGACAAAAAGTCCTCTGGTGTACGATGAGTCATAAGAATATCAACAAATTCTGGTTTTATTAGTTCCCATGAAATCTTTACTAACTTGAGACCTTTTATATCAGCAATTTTTCTAGCATACAGAGTCGCACCATCATCCTCATTATATAGAAGCATTAATACTAAATATCTATCATTTATAATTCTTTTTGAAGCTAATTTTTCCCAATTTTCTTTTCTTATTTGTAATGTAGGATCTATTAAACATATGGCATTAAAATATCCCAATTCATTTAAAATTTCAAGTGCTGAATCTTCCCTAACTGATATTGCTTTATATTTTTTTAAATACTTTTTAACGATGTTTTTTTCATTTTGATCTAGTTGGGTTTTTCCAAAACTCGCTGCAAATGAGATTTTTATTCTTTCAGGTGGAGCAAATTCTAAGAAAAAACCTTTATCAACTCCTTCATTATATTTACTATTCCAGACTTGATCACTTCCTGTAACATACACATCTGCTTGTGGAGGATAGGCGAGTAAATCCTGATAAGTAATATACTTTTTATTTGATAAATTAATATATCGTTTAATAAATCCTCCAAAGGTATACTTTTTGATTAAAACAGAAAACATCCTAAGTATCATATATATAAATTTATATATAATACTACCATTAATAGAGTCTGGCACCTTAAAAAATAATCTCTTATTCCTTCTCTGTTCTGTGATGTAATCAACTATTTCAACATCAAAACCTAAATCTTCAAAAATCTTTTGTGTTGCATATGCCTGAAGAACAGATCCGTAGTTAAATACACGATGAAGAGTTAAAATTGCAACTTTCATTTGTATTTCCTCTCAATCAACATATTGCTTATTTTATTCTTGATAATATCGATGAAACTATTTCGGGACCAAGAACATCATAAAGCAAATCAACAATCTTAACCGTTCTTATTTTTGATTCTTTAAGTAACCATGAATACGACTTTATATCATCAAAAAATATACTTTTTTTTGCTCGAGACAACTTTCCATATAAATGCAACAATATAACATATTCATATGCCATAAAAGCATTAATATATTTTTGAAATCTATTTGTAGATTGATTTAATGGAATACTCCACTTTTTTATTATGTATAAAAGTGAATAGAAAAGATTGTCATTTTTAGTGTTTGTAATTGAACCCTTTCTTCCTTGTCTATAAAAATAATAATTAGCTTCACAATAATTAAATGTTTTTGCACTTAGTAGCAGTTTAACTGTCCAATCAATATCTTCTGCCAATAAATTTTTCTCAAAGTATAAGTTATTATTTTCAATTAAACTTCTTTTTACTAGTTTAGTGCATGCACTACCTGGAAATTTGGGTAGGTTAGCAATATGTTCTAAAACATTTTCATGTGATTTATTATAAATACGTTTTTTATCATAATTGTCACCTAACGGAATTTTCTTACCATTATCATATACTTTATATGCATTAAGAAATATAACATCAACATCTGGTTTTTCATTTAATGTCTTTTTTATCTCTGCAATGGAATCTCTAAATATATAATCATCTGAATCAATAAATAAAATATAATCTCCTTCGGCATAAAGTAGACCAGTATTTCTTGCATCAGATAAGCCACCATTTTCCTTATGTATTACTTTTATAAAACTGTATTTTTGGGAGTAATAATTACAAATTACTCCAGAATTGTCTGTTGAACCATCATTAACTAATATAATTTCAAAATCATTAACAGACTGATATATTATACTGTCAATGCATTGCTCTAAATACTTGGATGTATTAAATACCGGTATAATAATACTAAATGTTTTCATAGTAATCCCTTGAATATCCTTCAATATCTTTTTTATTGGCTTTTTATTTTTGACTATCCTTTATTTTTTAAGATTATTATAATTATCATTATTGATTAAAGGAATCAACAACAAAAGGACTCATAAAGTTTTTTCAGTTCCAGAGTTACATTTGAAATATCATAGTATTTAATTTTATCATTATTATATGTTTCCATTAGCTCCAAATGTGTTTGTCGCATTTTTTCAATTGCTTTTGCATAACCATTAATATCATTTACTCTAACTAAATATCCATTTATTCCGTTCTCAACAAGATCAATATTACCCCTAATATCTGAACATATTACAGGCAATCCAGATGCTAATGCTTCTAAAAGTGAAACGGGTAAACCTTCTCTATAAGATGGAAAAACAAAAACATCAGCAATTTTATAAATTTCATTGACATCTTCACGAAAACCTAAAAGAATAACTTGACTTTCAATGTTTAATTTTTTGCTTAGTGATTTTAAATAATATTCCAACGGTCCCTGCCCACAAATAACATAATATATATTAGGATTTTTCAATTCTGCTAATGCTTTAATAATTATTTCATGATGTTTGTTTTTGTTTAGCTCACCAACTGACAGCAACACAAAAGAATCATTCGGAAGACCAATTTCTTTCCGTTTTATTGCTCGGTCTACTTTAATGTTTCGGAATTTGTTTATATCTATTCCCACACCATGAATATAGAATAATTTTTTAGCATTCAATTTTTTAGCCCTATTATAATCCTCTTTATTGATAGTAATAAGTACATCCGTATACTTTGATAAATACTTTTCAATAGGATAATATACTAACCAATTTATAATTGGAGCTCCATTATAAAAATGAAAACCATGTGCGGTATAAAAAACTTTAGTTTTACAAATACTTTTGCACGCAAACCTAGCTATTGCTGATGCGATGGGTGTATGTGTATGAACTATGTCATAATTATTCTCAATGATCAATTTTTTTATTTGTTTATATGCTTCTATATTTTCTAGTTTTATCGGAGATCTTTGAAAAGGTACATGGTAAATTTCACAACCTAGTTTTTGTAACTCTCTGTCATTAGAATGAGCAATATTTGAAGCAACATCAACTTTATGTCCATTTTCTATTAGCATTTTAATATGCGGAACTAAAAATGTTTTTACTGTATTTAAAATTGTTGTAATATACAATATTTTCATTTGGACACACCCACTAATAGTACCTATGAATCAACACACTCATCCTAATTCTATAGTAGTAACCATTATTAATCGACATCTTATTTTTATTATGTAATTTAGCTATTTATCAATGGTATTTTTGTAAGAAACATCATAAATATTTCCTCTAAACGGTTCCATGGTAACAGAAGTTTTTGAATTTATCCCATCTCTCATAACAACTTTCAAGCAAGTTAATAGAATTATTTTTAAATCTAATAGAAAACTAATATTTTCTACATACTCTATATCTAATTTAAATCTTTTTTCCCAACTTATATTATTGCGTCCATTTACTTGTGCCCATCCTGTCAAACCGGGTCTAACTTCATGCCGACGCCGTTGATTTTCATTATATAGTGGAAGATATTGTACTAGCAATGGCCTTGGTCCAACAATACTCATATCACCTTTCAGTATATTAAAAAGTTCAGGCAGTTCATCTAAACTTGTACTTCTTAAAAATTTACCAAATTTCGTGAGCCGTTCTTTGTCAGTCAGTAAATTACCGTTTTCATCAGTCTCATTTGTCATAGTTCTAAATTTATATATTGTAAATATTTCACCATTAAGGCCAGGTCGTTTTTGCCGAAAGATTACAGGACTTCCCAGTTTAAACCTAACTAATATTGCAATTATTAATAAAATAGGGCTTAACAATATAATTGCAATAAGTGAAACAACAAAATCAAATACTCGCTTACCATATTTCCTATAAAACATCCTATGACCATAACCCCCTGATTACGTTGCATATTCTGTTCAAATCTTCATCTGTCATTTTTGTATCACTAGGTAAACATAGACCATTTTCAAAAATCTTTTCAGAAATACCTTTACCAATAAAAACATAATCTTTAAACACAGGTTGCATATGCATAGGTTTCCAGATTGGCCTGCTTTCAATGTTCTCTTCTTCAAGGGCTATGATTATATCCAGTGGCTTTACTTTTCCATTAAGAATTACACATGTTAGCCAATAATTTGGTTCATTCCATTCATTTATTGGCATAAATTCAATACCATCCAATTGTCCTAGCTCACGTTTATAGAACTCAAATATATATTTCTTTTTAGCAATCCTTTGATCTAAAACCTTGAGCTGTCCTCGACCTATCCCTGCAACAATATTACTCATTCGATAATTATAACCAATTTCACTATGCTGATAGTGTCTTGCTTTATCTCTTGCCTGAGTTGCCCAAAATCGAACCTTAGAAATCCTTTCCTCATTTTCAGAAACTAACATACCTCCACCTGAAGTAGTAATAATCTTATTTCCATTAAAAGAGAAAATGCCATATTCTCCAAATGTACCAGTATACTTACCATTATACTTTGTACCTAAGCTTTCTGCTGCATCTTCTATCAATGTTACATTATACTTCCTGCAAATTTCTAATATATTATCAATGTCTGCTGATAAACCGTATAAATGAACTACAATAACAGCTTTTGTATTCGGGTATTTTCTAAAAGCTTCTTCCAATGCTTCAGGATCCATATTCCATGTTTCATAATTGCTATCAATAAAAACCGGAATTGCATTTTGGTATATAATTGGATTAACTGTACCAGCAAAGGTTAATGATTGACAAAATACAATATCACCTTTATCAACCTCTGCTGCTTTTAACGCCATATGCATTGCTGCTGTACCAGATGAAAGTGCTATTGCATATTTTGCCCCAATTTTTGCGGCAAACTCTTTTTCAAATTGATCAACATTCGGGCCGAGTGGTGCTATCCAATTAGATCTAAAAGCTTCTTCAATATATTCTTTTTCATAACCTTCATCGCTCATATGAGGTGATGATAAATAAATTCTTTTCTTTTCTCTCACTTATATTTCCCTTTCTTCATGTAATTTCATATACACATTAGAACAATTAATTCAATTCTTGAACTATAATGTTTTCTATTGTGCAATCTGATTCAATATATATTCTTAGTTGGTTTCCAGATTCACTAGGCTCCTTTTCTACTGTGAATTCAGCCACATAGTAGTCTTTTTCTTTCACTAATGGTTTATAAACGGATGTAATCCCGAGAACATAATATTCTATACGCTTTTTATCTTCTTTAATCTGCATTATTATTCTATATGATTTTTCTTTCTTCAATCTTAGAGGATAATATGTATATATATATGCTACTCCTAATGGTTTTACTGATAGTATATTTTCATCAACAGATATTTTTATTAATTCTACATTACTTGCTCTCCACTGATCAGGACTACCATCCATATTAACATCTAAATCAAACATACTATAGTGAATAACATTATTAACATTATGGATTTCTTCTGTATCCCAATTATCCTTAAGATATTCCATTTTTTGCAACAATTCCACTGTCTCTTGGTTAAAGACAAACGGATTTATATTTTTTTTGTTTATTTCTTTTGCCTCATTAATAATTTTCAAACCTTTTATAAGGTATTCCTTGGCTTTATCGTAATTTCCATTATTATAATAAGTTGCCATTAACTGATAATAAACATTTATTTTTGCATGCCAAAGTGAAGGCTCAAAAGGATAATAGCTTATTGCTAAATTGAGTAATTCTATTCCCTTATCTGTTTCACCTATTCTTAGATAATAAGCTGCTAAATCGCTTGTTAAATATAAATTATTACAGGCATTTTTTTCAATTTTTTGAATGTATAAGGATGCTTTATATAATTGTTTTTTAAAATTATACACATCTGTTTCTGAAATTTCCTCACCACTTTCTATGGCTTTCTCATACATATCATTTTTCAGTAGTAAAATATCAATAAGTCCTACTTTAACATCCGGCCTGTTCGCTATCGGTCTTAAACCTAAAACATACTTTTCATTGAACCTGTCAAACATTATTGCTTTTTCCATCATATTAATTGCAGTATCAATATCTTTATTTTGTATGCACTCAAAAGATTGATTTGCATATGTTGAAGCTATAAAAAATGTTGTTGCAAAATATAAAGTTATAGTTGATATAATTATCCCTAAGAAAATTATTATTTTTTTATTGACGCTAGCAACAAAGTTTTCTTTTCTCTTCATAATTAATAATTTCAAATCTTCTGGAATTAAATACTCTATTACTATTGTGTTAAATAAAGCAATTAATGACCAGAACAACAAAAGTATAGAACTTTCTGAAAAATCAAAATCAATAACCGAGTGCATGAACAAAGACGCTATTGCGGTAATTATCGCTGCGTTTAATAAATTATATGAAAAATTTATATTTTTTTCGAAATTTTCATAAGTAGTATTGTTTATTTTTTTGTAATATTTTATGTAAGCATAAATGAGCATAAAAACAAGAGTAAGCAGTATAGTAATACCAAGTATTCCTGTTTCAATTCCCAATTGTAAAGGATAGTTATGTGCCTGGTTACTGTTATAATTATATGACTGATACTGCCTGTAAAGATAACCCCATGCACCACCGCCAGCACCCAAAAACCATCTGTTTTTGAAAATTTTTAATCCATCTTTGTAGAAGATTGCTCTTGTAACTAAACTATGCTGCAGCCATATGTTCTGGAATCTTGTTAAAATTCTGTCTAAATTGTATTTGTTTTTTAATACTAAATTTTTTACAATTTTTCCGGTGTCAGCATCAATAATGGCTGCGTAGCTAAGTTTTGCACTTGTACCAGAATAGTATATGGCAAAGTTTATGTTTATCAACTTAGTGTCTTCTTTAGTCGAAAACAATATGTCAAATTCTTCAGGGCCATCGGTTGCTGAAAAGTTTTCCCTTAACAATTGCTCGCTATTATAGAAAAGAATATTATTTAGATTCTTGCTAGAAACTCTTACAAAAAAGGCATATGGTTTTTCTTCAATCATTTTACTTTCGGCTATGAATTTTAAAATATAATCTTTATTTGGTTCTAATGCCACATCTCTTGAAACTGAAACGGTCCTATTTTCTTCAGAATCCATTAATGACAATTCAACAGGAACTGAAGAATTAATTACATTATTAAAAACTATTGTACTGACTATTATACAAACAATTATAATTGCAGCATATATTTTCCAGTTAACTTTTTGTAGTAAACCTCCAATTAATTTTGCAAATAAGCTAATAATTGTGGTTATAATCAATCCCATAAATAAATATAGCAACGCTTTTTGGTTAAGAACATCTGAAGATAAATACGGAATAATAAATAAAGATGTTATTCCTGCCGGGATAGCTAGTAATATAACATGAGTTACAACATATATTCTATTGCCTTTCGGTAAAACTAATAATAACAATAGAATCACTACAGGAAAAAGCAATTGTGCTCCACGGCTTTGCGTCAACATAAAGGTTACAAACAATATAAATGAAAATGAACCCACAATAAGTTTCTGCCACCATCTGCTATAAACCATTAACAATCCAATGGTCACAAAGAAAACGGCCATTAAGTATGATGCCAAAGCATTAGGATATTGTAGTGTTGAATGAATTCTAATACCTCCAAATAGACCAAAAAATAAATTTCCTTTAACACCTAAAAGGTTAAAAAATTTATTCAGTATTTTCACAAAATTACCACCTAAAGCGGCATCAAGACCGATAATTGAAACACCAACAGCCGAAATTACTATTGTCCATAAGAACAACAGTTTTATTTTATGGTTATCAGCTAAATCAGATATCATGTAGAATACTGCAAAGTACATGCAGTATTTCAGCCATTCGATTATTGCTGAGCGAGTATGTACAGCGACAAAAATGGATATAAAATAAACTATTACGAAACCAAGGCAAGCATAGTCTATCGGTGTCCTAAAAAAGGTATAATCTTTCTTTAGCAGCTTATAAATCAAAAATACTATAAATGTTGCAAAAACTATTATTTGCGTTGGTAATACATGTTTTTCAAAATATAATCCCTGGAGATATGGGGGATAAAAGGTTATAATAGTCAGTGCTGCGATTAAAAGAATTCTTAAGCGATTTATTAA
>ENA-OWOZ01000260-OWOZ01000260.1-bioreactor-metagenome-genome-assembly--contig:-NODE-260-length-74000-cov-5.222434_pt1 | contig 74000 bp, 58 predicted proteins | sample MGYA00238140_ERZ651804 | MGnify/ENA primary metagenome ERZ651804 (study PRJEB26910, sample SAMN07631232) | bioreactor metagenome | isolation source: Switchgrass digestor | place: USA: Dartmouth...
CATTTTTTATCTTCTGTATTAATCAGACACGCATAGTATGGGGTTATTGCCATTCTGAAACGGTTAAGGCATTCTCTTAATAATTTTTCCTCATCAGGGTCAAGATCTATAAGTTTTTTCAACGTATCAACATCTGTGATTCGGTTTTTAAACTGCCATCGCCAGTCATTCCACTGTTGTTCGGTAACATTATGCCATAAAAAGGATTTGTGGTAATCTATCATTATAAATCCCCCCAATGCTATACGGCTGACATGCCATAGCGTTTTAATCCGCTGTTTAATACAGCCTTAATCAACTCATCGTATTCCAACCCGTTGTATTCAGCCAGCATGGGGTAATCACTGTAACCCGGCGCCAACCCCGGTAAAGGATTAATTTCAATAAAATATATCTGATTATCTTCGGAAAGCATAAAATCAATTCTTGCAAAATCCCTGCATTCCAGTACTTCATATATTTTGTCTGAATACTGCATCATCTTTTCTTCAATATCGGGATCCAAACCTGCAGGGCATTGATACTTAACATACTTTTCAAAATTGGTTTTCACATGAAAACTATATATTTTACTTCGATCCGGATTACCGTCAGGAGATATTATTATTTCCATCGGCCTGAATATGCGTTTTTCAATGCCATTCCCCAGAATGCCCACGGTAAATTCACGTCCTGAAATGTATTCCTCAACAAGCATGGACTGGTGATATCTGTCCCATTTCTCATGCAGGAGCTTGACTAATTCCTTGCGATTTTTGGCAATTGTATTCCCCAGTATGCCTTTGCTCGAGCCTTCAGCATTTGGTTTTACAATAACAGGGAAACGGAGATTTGCCGGTATTTCTGTATCCATACCTTTCCAAACAAAAAACACTGGTGTTTTTATTTTACAGGACTTAACAATTCTCTTTGTAAGCCCTTTGTCCAATGCTACACATAAAGTTGTTTCATCAGAACCGGTGAAAGGAATTGAATAAAGATTCAGAATTGATGGTACCTGAGCTTCTCTACCTCTTCCGCCTTTTCCTTCGGCTATGTTGAAAACTATATCCGGATTTGTATTTTTCAATCTTTGAGGTAACTTTGAATCGGCTTCAATGAAAATGGTTTCGCAACCTGCTTTACTTATGGCTTTTGCAATAGCTTCGACAGTGCTGAAATTATCATATTCGGCCTGTTCATCCTCCACTTCGCCATCTTTCTTCTGTTTCAGATTAAAAGTAATTCCTACTCTGTACCCGTGGCACTCGGGAACCTCACTCATAATAATGACCTCGATTCTTTTCTAATATTTAAAGAGTAAAACCTCTTTATTTAATTGCTATAATAACAGAATCGGAGCAAAAGAAAACTACAGTAATAAGCGTTATTTTACTGTTTAGTATCATGATGCACCGTTTGGAACAATATGATCCCTAAATCGTATTCAATCAAGAGTTATCTTGATTTTTCACGCATGAGTGCCTATATATACATTTATTTACATAATTTTCTGTCCATTCTTATGCATGGCAGTCAATATATCGTGTTTAATTCTTTATTTCCGATATTAAATGTTTAAGGCCCTGATCAAGTCCGGATGTATATACGGGTTCATATAAATCTCCCTTTTCCTTGAGCCTTGTCATGATATTGTTCAATGTAAAATGCTCGGGCAATATCCCCTTGCCAACCTCTTCCCACGAAACCGGGGCAGATACGTTTGCAGTTTTCGTGGCTCTTGGCGAATATGGGCAGATAATGGTTTTACCTTTCCACATTTGCAGGTAGTCGAAATACAGTTTTTTGCCCCTGTCGTTCACTTTCCGCTCAATTGTAAAAATATCGGGGTATTTCTGGGTAAAATATTTTCCAAATACTTCATTAACTTTCCTGGCAGTGTCGTAATCAATCTCACCGCCAAGCGGTATTGCAATCTGAAGACCCGTTGCCCCCGAAGTTTTGCAATAACCGGCAATTCCCAGCTCCTTAAGGTTATTATAAATAATCAGTGCCGCATCAATAACCTGGCTGAACGACTGGCCTTCCGACGGATCCAAATCAAAAACCAGTGCATCGGGATAATTCGGCCTGCTAATTGCATTGAAAGGTATATGAAATTCCAAAGCCGCCATATTCCCCAGCCATAAAAGCGTTTCCACCGAATCCATAACAATGTAGTCTATATCCCCGATAATTTTGTGATTTACAAATTCGGGAGCATGGGAAGGGATATTCTTCTGGTAATAGGATTTTTCACCCGTCCCGTCAGGATAGTGTATTGTGGTCAGGTTCCTGTTCCTTGTATATTTTAAAATATAATCCGATAACTCATATAGCTTGCCGGTATAGTCCAGTTTAGTGATACCCGCATCCGGGAACAGCAGTTTATCGGGATTGGATATTTGCAGTTTTCTGTTTCTCAAATTACCAACTCCAATTGTTTATTTACCTGAACATCTCACACACGCTTTGGACTTTCATCAGTAAAACCCACTAACACCGGATGCCTTAAACTTCCGTTCTGCTCCCTTTCGATAAAGGAAACAATAACATTTAAAACAGGCTTTATCCAAATCACCTCGCCGGTATTTTTAAACAGGGGTGTATCCTGTTTTAGCTGTGGTAACGCTTTTAGAAGAATCATGCGGTCCTTGCCCGATAAACCTGATGAGACGCTACCAATTGGTACCAGACTACCGTTTTGATATTCTGCAATTACAATGGATTTAACTTCATTATCCTTTATTTTTAACCCGCATACTACTGCAATAAGCTTTTTTATTATCTTTGTCTTAAACCACATTCTGTGTTTTTTCCCGCCAACATACGGGCTGTCTGCCTTTTTTGACACTATGCCTTCCATGTCCATTTCCTTCATTGATAAAAACAAAGCCTCTCCATCGGTATAATCGGAAACAACCTGTACCGGGCCATCGCTTTTAAGTGTTTCCAGCAGAATTTTCCTTCTTTCTGACAAGGGAGATTTTCTCAAGTCTTCACCGTCTTTATAGAGTATGTCAAAAACCATGTACTGAACCGGATACTTTTCGATGTATTTTTTAAGGCGATCCTGCCTTTTTACCCTGTCCCTGGACATCATGTCATGAAATGACGGTCTGCCTGAATCGTCAAGTACTATCAGTTCACCATCGAATACCGCCTGCCTGCAATTTAGCTGCATTATTCTACCCGTTACTTCAGGGTACCATTGTGAGCGTTCCCGTCCGCTCTTTGTATAAATGTGAACGCTATTGCCGTCTTTATAGCATAATCCCCTAATCCCATCCCATTTTACCTGGTGGATCCACTGTTCACCCTTCATTATAGAATCTGTCAGAATGGGCTCCATGGGCTCAAACCAATCCATATCTTACACCGCTTTTCCGGCAGTTTTCCTCTTTGTACCGCTTTTTGCAGGCTTTTTCCTGCTTGCTTCCTGTAAACTTGCCTTTAAGGCTTCCATTAAATCAATTACATTCTGCTTTGGTGCTTCAGGTGCAACTTTTATTTCTTTACCTTCCACTTTCTTTCGTATCAGCTCGGTTAGTGCAGTATTATACTCGTTCGTATACTTTTCGGGTTCAAATTTCGTTGTAAGATTATCAATAAGCTTTACAGCAATATCCAGTTCCTTTGCATTGGTCTCTGTAATCGCAGGGAGGCCGGGAATTTGCTCTGTCGGGCGCACTTCATCTGCATAAAAGAGAGTTTCCATTACAAGGGCATTTTTATATACCCTTAAAGCAGCCAGAGTCTCTTTCGATCTGATGGTGACCCTTGCTATTGCTATCTTTCCGGTATCATTCATCGCCTGCCTTAAAAGATTATATGCTTTTGAACCTGTATCCTGCGGTGACAGGTAATATGTTTTATCAAAGTAAACGGGATCTATTTCTGACAGGTTTACAAAATCCAGGATTTCAATGCTTTTATTCTTTGATTCGCCTTTAACAGACTCAAAATCGGCTTCCGTTAAAATAACAAAATGGCCGGGCTCATATTCATAGCCGCGTACAATATCATCCTCGGACACATCCACATTGCAACTGGGGCAATACTTTTTGTAATTAAGCGGAGTATTGCATGCTTTGTGCAGGTACCTGAATTTTATGTCCTTGTCTTCGGTAGCGGTAAACATTCTGACAGGTATATTTACAAGGCCAAAACTGATGGCCCCCTTCCATACGGTATGCATTGGTTTCCTCCCTTGCATTACTTCCGGCATATAACCTGAAGTTAAAAATTTAAAATCTTTAGCTGACTTATCTTTTCTTTCGGTTAACAGGATGTTAACGTGTTGCTAATCAGCTACCGCATCAAATCATCCTTAGTGTTTTCCTGAACATCCTTAGTTTTAATAACTATCCCATGTTTTATTCAGAAAAGGCACCGGTGCAGTCCTTCTGTTTCCTTGAACAAGGTTGGATGTAGAATTACTGTGACTTAATAATGATAAATAAAACGATGATTTTTTTCTCAAAAAAATACATCACGGAAATTTCTATGCTAAAATAGAATCAGAAAAGCATTTATATGCTTAAATGTGTTATTCACGGAGAGGATGAATAAAAAGCCATGCCATTTCATATGACGCACCTTCATATAGCAAAAAATATATGCTCACATCTGCCTGAATCAATCAAGGATTTGCCCCAGTTCTATCTCGGAAATATAGCTCCTGACGCTGTGCATAACAGAGCAGATTATAAATCAGATTATAAAAAAACATCGCATTTATGTGTAGGAGATGCGCCCTGGGGCAGGTATACAAATAATGACGAATGGATTGAAAATGTTCTGGCATTTCTGAATGCCAACAGGAACACAGATGATAACAGCTTCTTACTGGGATATTGCTGCCACATTTTATCAGATATTTACAATAATATAGCCGTATGGACTCCGTTCAGGCTGAAATATCCTGACGAATTGGAAAAAGGGTATGGCGGGATGTATCATAAGGAATGCCGGAAAGTGGATATAGAATTAGCACTGAGAGAGGAAAACAGGGATGATTTCTGGGTTCATCTTGAGAAAGCCAAATCGGTGAATTTTAATGACATTATATTTGCTGAAGAGCTGGAAAAGCTTAAAGAGAATATACTGTATAACTGGTACAGGGATAAAGGGCATCAGGACTTGTCAGCAAACAAACTGGTAACTCTCGAAAGTACAATGAGCTTTGTGGAAGAAGCAACAGGTTTTATTGTCAGTAAATTAAATAACCTGGTTTAATGTTATCCCATGATCTTTAGGGAACACAGGTGTTTCTGACTGCTTTCCTGAAAGCTTCTTCCACTAATTAGTTTTTCGAGCACCCAGCTGCTGCATTGCATTATTCCCTGTTTATACGCCACGCGGTTTAAATTTTTAAAATGCATTACTGAGTTAAATAACTTTTTATAACAAAGCAAAATGTTCACTCTCGATAATTGATTTCATCCGGCATAAGCAAAACGGGTGACCGGCGGGGTCAAACATGACCGTCCAGTTATCGGAAAACTGCTTCTCTGCAACTGTTGCTCCACATTCAACTGCATGTTCAACTGCTTTCTCAAGATCATTAACCGCAAAGTCTATATGTGCCATTTGCTGTTGGGCTTCCGGTTCTTCCGGCCACACAGGCGGTTTAAAATCAGGATTCCGTTGAAACAGTATGCACGGATATGCTCCCTGTTTTGTTCCCGGTGCAGCTATACATGCCCAGTCGTCTTCAAAAAATACTACTTCCCACTTGAGCAATGCAGCATAAAATTTCGCCAGTGCATGGGGGTCTTTACAATCCAGTGTAAATGAGTACATTTTGATTTTTAAATCATCATTCATAATAAAATTACTCCTTTATGTAATTTATTTTTTTCTGATAATTATTTGATGATATTATAAGTTTTATCTCTGCATATATTATAATTATTTTTCTGCCGGGTTTACCAGCATGGCAAGAATGGGAACTATCGACAAAATGCCGTTACTTTGAAGCTGATAAGTTTAAGTGTCCATTATTTCTGTTGTTAAATCCGGTAAATATAACTTACCCCCTTATTTGCTCATCCCGGGATTAACATTTACTAATCTGCAGATTTGATCATGTGTGGCATTTAACATATTTTCATAATAAGGTTAATTTTGGATTATGTCAAGTAAAACCATATTGAATACCGTCACCCTGCAGTTCCTAAACTTATGTAATGACTATTCCGGATATGGACAGATAATGATCAGAATTTAAGCCGGTTCCTTTATCCTGTCTTAAGAATATGTTAATGGATTATTGACAACAATAATATCCATACTGATATGTAAAAAGGTGCTTTGAATGGAGGAATCTATTTGGTTGGCATTTTATTAGCTTTACTGGCAGGGTTATTAATGAGTGTCCAGGGTGTTTTTAATACCAGGATAATGGATTCATCGAACATGTGGACTACAAACAGCTGGGTGCATTTTACAGCTTTTATTACCAGTATTATCATATGGTTTTTCTCGGGCCGTGAAAATTTGCTTTCTGTATTTAATGTCAGCAACAAGTTTTACTTGTTAAGCGGTGTTATAGGTGCATTAATCACATTCACGGTAATAAAAAGCATATCGGGTTTGGGCCCCGCATATGCAACAATGCTTATTCTGATCGCACAACTTGTAGTTTCATGTTTAATCGAAGCTTTAGGACTGTTCGGTACAGAAAAGGTCTGTTTTGAATGGAGCAAATTAATTGGTGTGGCTTTGATGATTGCAGGAATAGTTGTATTCCAGAAGTAAAAGTCTGTTTACGGGTTTATCAGTACTTCGAGCTTGAACATATATAATCTTTTCAAAAACATGTCTTTTGGAAGGCATTTAAATATGATTAAAAAAAACTGTATTTCACCGTTCTTTTCAAAGGATATGAAAAAAAGGAAGCAGGAAATCAGCTACTTGCTTCCTTTAAATCTCCCGTTACCAGTTATCACTGTTTGTCATATTTCGCGTATACACCGGTTTTGAGTTATGAAGCGGATCAGATGAAAATAATGTGGTACCGGCACCGGACATCCGAAGTTGCTCATATAACCGGTTGTTTTTTCAGCATAATGATATACCAGATCATTAATACAACTCCCTTGAAAATACTGGAGATGCTGATGGCCCACCAGATTCCGTCAAGGCCAAGGCTCGTGGAAGATAAAATCAGCGCACCGGGAATTCGGAGCAGGTTAAATAATATACCTGTGACAGATGGCGGAATTGTTCTCCCTATTCCGTAAAATGACCCTGCTGTTGTTATTTCAATGCACATAAACAGCTGTGATACTCCTAATATCTTAAGATATCTGATTCCTTGCAGTACCACTTCTTCCTCATCAATAAAAATGGAAAATAAAGGCCTGGCACCAAAGTACAACAGCGCTGTAGCAAAAACTCCTATACAGGATACTATGGCCATACCTGTGGAATAACCTTTTCTTACCCTATGCCATTTATTTGCACCATAATTCTGTCCAATAAAGGCACACATCGCACTCTGGAAGCCTCCTGCTGTCATCCACGAAATTGATTCAATCTGCATGCCAACCTGTTGAACTGCTATAGCAGTTGCACCCCATTGAGCAATGATCCTTGCCAATATTATTCCGATAATCGAAAAAAGGCCGCTTTGCAAAGCAGTTGGCAAACCCATTCTTGCAATATTTTTAACATGATAAGGATCGGGTTTTTGAAAAAGGTGGATCTCCGAAAACAGATCATATGTTTTTCTGGCCTTCATAACAAAGATAACCGTTGAAAGCGCCTGGGAAATTACCGTTGCCAGTGCCGCCCCAATCACTTCCAGTCTCGGGAAAGGCCCAATCCCGACAATCAGGAACGGATCAAGCGCAACGTTTGCAACAAGGCCAATGGTATTAATTATGAAAGGTGTCCTGCTGTCCCCATATCCATTAAAAATTGCGGTGAATACCGGGTTTAAAAAGTAAAACGTAAAACCGCAGGAAACAATAACCAGGTAATCAATTGCCGACCGGATGATCTCCCCCTCTTCGAGATTGAAAAAGCCTATAAGAGCATTCCGAAAAATAATCATAACTAACCCATATAATAAAGAAAGACCCACAGACATCTGGATGCTATGCTTTATATATCTTTTCACTTCTTTCATATCATTCTGGCCTGTGGACTGAGCCACCCCGACCTCTGCTCCTACCCTTGGTATCAGTATAAAAGCATTGGCAAGCCATGTGTAAAAACCTGCAGTCCCAACCGCAGCCACAGCTCCGGTTCCTACTTTCCCAACCCAAACCATATCAATCAAGCCATAAGCCATTTCGGCGAAACTTGTCCCCATAATTGGCAGCGCGAGCTTAAATAGAGTTTTTGATATAGATCCTTCTGTCAGATTATGAGTTTTTCCCATATGAAAATTTATCTCCCTGTTTTCATGTAATTTTTCTTACGGTTCTGCTAACCTTTATACAAACAAATGATATTATAAAGCATTTTTATTATAATTACATCCAGTCAAATGAAATAAAACTCCTGCTGACCGAAACTCACGTCTAAATCGTAAGTAAACTGCGTGATAATATGGAAAATTGATCAAAACTTATTATTTTAACATCCAATTATTCTTTTTTTGAATTGCGCCGGTTTTTACGTTTGGATATACTGTCAGTATATCTGTTAAAATTAACATACAGAGGAAATTATTTATGTAACTACATAAGGAGTTTTGCTTATGCCTACAATGAAGGATATTGCCAAAGCTGCAGGTGTTTCCCAGGGTACCGTATCCAACGTGTTGAACAAAAAAGGTTGCGTTAGCATAGAAAAAATCAGGCTGGTGGAACAAGCTGCAAAAGCTCTCGGTTATCGCATTGATGAGCAGGCAAGCCGTTTACGGAAAGGGACAAGCCGCACAGTCGCTATTATAATGCCGAATATTGAAAGTTCAAAATATGCGGACATGTACATGGGTATAGTCAGTGCGCTGGAGAGTTTTGGCTATTCACTCCGCCTGTCGTTAACAAATGATATGCCTTATAAAGAAAAACAGGCAATTGAAGATGCCATTGCCGAAAAAACATGCGCCATTCTCACCGTAACATGTTTGAGCGATCCGGAAAACTACTATAAATCTCCTGCTTTGAAGAAAACCGTTGTTTTATTTCTTGATCGTTGCCCCAATGACGGGTCATGTTACTTTACATTTGATTATAAACTGGCTGCAGGCATGATTGGAAAGCGTATCGCAGGTTTAAAAAAAGATAAGGTAAAAATTATAACAGGAAATCTGCAATTTGACGAAAACAACCGGTTTAAAGCAGGTCTCATTGAAGCACTGCCGGATCTTACCGAATCAAATTTCGTTGAAATTCCGTTTAATGAAACCTCTACTGAAATATATTCGCTTTTTTCCGGAAAACAAGCTGTAGAGATCTTTATCACGGCCAATGAACAACTTGCCCAGCAGCTTATGAATGTTTACCACACAATAGGAAAATCACAACCCCCTACGATTATTACCCTGGCACCGTTACGAACTGTACAGGATAACCGGTTTGAAAACCTGGCACTGAACTACAGAAAGATGGGATATGCTGCTGCCGAATCCATACTGAAGCATATGACCGAAAAGGCACAAATCTCGTCCACTGTTATAAAACCTTCGGGCTTTAAATATTTTTCCAGGCAGGTTGCACCTGCAAGGGAAAAGACACTGCGCATTATATCATTGAATTCTCCTTCTGCAGAAGCCCTGAAATGCCTTTCTCCAAATTTTACCCGTCATACCGGTGTCAAATTGGAATTCAAAACCTATCCACGATCATCCATTTATGAGCATATTCTTTCAGAAGATGAACACTGGGATGTTATCCGTCTTGATGTATCCAGCCTGTCCTACCTTGCTCCCAAACTGTGCTACCCTCTTGACCTGATTGATACGGATATAGAGAGCAAATTTAACAGTTTTCTGACCGGACTGCATGGCAATTACGGAAAAGTCGGGGACAAAACATATGCTCTGCCCTTTGACGTGAGCGTGCAAATGCTGTTCTACCGCAGGGATTTGTTCGAAGACATCAAACAGATACGCAGCTATTATGAAAAGTACAAAAAGACCCTTGTTGTCCCGGCAACATATGGCGAATACAACGATGTGGCATGTTTCTTCACACGCCTGTTTAACCCTGATTCTCCAACACTGTACGGTTCAAGTATTGCTTTGGGTACGCCAGGCTCTGCCGCCAGTGAATACCTGCCACGCCTGCTTTCTATGGGTGGCCAAATTTATGGGAAAAACGGCCTGTTAAGACTGTCCACTCCTGAGGCAAAAGCCGCATTGGAAAACTACATACGTACTGCCCGGTATTCCGACCCTCATGCAGTTCATAGCGAGGGAGAAATCGTAGATTCATTTATTCGTGGAAACACTGCAATGACAATACTCTATGTACATCATGCTTTCCGTATTGTACAAGCGCAGGATTCGGAGATTGCAGGTATAGTTGGCTTTGCTCCGGTTCCTGGTAAAAAGCCTCTTCTGGGTGGTGGCTCTCTGTGTGTAGGCAAGCATTCGAAAAACATCGACGAAGCTTACCGGTTTATCTGCTGGGCAACAAGCAATCAGATTGCTTCCGAACTAATGATGATGGGAGGTATATCTCCATGCAGGGAAGCTTATGAGCAGCAGAAAATTATTGATACCTATCCATGGCTTGCCGAATTGGAGCAAAACATACAACTTGGATGCAGGAAAACCATACTTTCCCAACAAGAATTCCGCCTGGATCAGCGCGGATTCGAATACCGCCTTGGAAAGCTAATAATTGATGCAATCACCGGGAAGAAAGAATTGGATGAAACATTGTTGGAAGCACAGTATATAATCGATCAAATGGAAAAAGATATGATACATGGAGGAAAAATTGTTGCAGAAGAATAAGCTGCTGTACGTATTAACTTAATGGTAATAATTTAATATTGGGCTGGACTGCACTTTTTACTTGTCTATTGTATTGTGAGGTCTGGCCCGTCCGGCAATGAGGACCGTTTTCTTGCATTTTGGAAATTATTCTGTTCGATTATTTCCCGTATTACTTCCTTTGTCAATGCCATAAAAAACTCCTTTCTGGTTTATTTTTACTTATTCTTGCCAGAAAGGAGTTGTTTTAATATTTCTCATACATAAAATTTATTATATTCTCTAAGCCGTCCTCCTGCCGCTCCAGTGGAGCGAGCCCTCGTTTAAGAGCTGTTTATACTTATAAAATAAATGGCATTCCTGTTTTAGACTTATTATTTACTAATATATTTTTCAAAAAACATTATCAAATCCGGCGAATTAGCAATAACAGATTTATCTTTATACACCATATAGCAGTAAGAATTATCTCCATCAAATATTTTTATGGTTTCTCCATTATTGAGATTAATAATAACCGTAAAATCAGGAGTTGTATCCAACTCTTGATTTTTACTTAGTCTAGCCTTATTATATGCTGCTAGAAATTCGTGGATGAAACCTGTGTTCTTTGAAGCATCATATATTTTATTATCAATCTGTATACTGCCAATCTCCTCTATTTGTAATTTTTTAACAGGGTGGTATATGTTATACTTTAAAATATAAAACGTGAGAAATATAGTACACAAAACCAATAAAATGATAATAAAGTTCCGTCTTATTTGATACACCTCCATCCTATATACTGACTACTATTCTGATTAATCACCGGATGCCCGGTTGCCATTACCCATTTACTTAAAGAAATTCAGTATTTTTATCAGGCTTCAGGTTTTGATTTAAAATCCTAAAGTCAAATCTTAAGGAATATACTACCATAATTTTATTTATATGCCAATATATTATTCTGTTTTCCTCCTACTTTTAAAGAAAAGAAGCAGGAGAACCATTCCCCTGCTTCTGCTATTCTTATTATTGTCCGTAGTAGGCGTTTGCGCCATGCTTTCTGAAAAAGTGCCTGTTCAACAGCTCCATGTCCATAGGTCCAATACCGGGGTTCAGCATTATTGTATTGAATGCCATTTTTGCAACCTCTTCAAGAACAACGGCATTGTGTACCGCATCCATCGGGTCAGACCCCCACGCAAAAGGCCCGTGCATGTTAACAAGAACACCGGGGACATATACCGGGTTTTTGTCTTTGAACGTTTCCACTATAACATTTCCGGTTTCTGCCTCATAATCGCCGTTTATCTCTTCAGGCGTCATTTTTCTGGTACATGGTATTTCGCCGTAAAAGTAATCCCCGTGGGTGGTGCCGAAAGCCGGTATGCCTCTTCCTGCCTGTGCAAAAGACGTTGCCCACGATGAATGGGTATGAACAATTCCGCCAATATCTTTAAAAGCTCTATACAGCACAAGGTGCGTCGGAGTGTCGGATGACGGTTTCAAATCCCCCTCCACTTTATTGCCGTCTAAATCAACAACCACAAGATGTTCTTTTCTCAGGGATGAATATGGCACCCCGCTTGGTTTTATAACCACAAGGCCCTTTTCCCTGTCGATCCCGCTTACGTTTCCCCATGTAAAGGTCACCAGCCCATGACCGGGAAGCGCAAGGTTTGCCTGGAGAACTTGCTCTTTCAATTTATCCAGCATACTATCGCCTCTTGTATAACATTTTTAGGATTTAGAAACACTCTTTTTTATTTCCTTCAAACGTTTCATTACATCATTTTGGCCCCTGCCAAAGTAATCATGGAGTTTCCTGTATTCCTGATAAAGCTTTTCATATATTGCTACATTTTCAGGAATTGGCTTATAAACCTTATCCAATACTTTTGCCATAACCTTTGCCGCGTCAACTATACTGTCATAACCACCTTTTGCCGAACCTGCAGCCACCGCGCCAAACATTGCCGAGCCTAATGCCGGTGTCTGGGCAGATGCAGAAATTCTGATTTCCCTGTTTGTTACGTCGGCATAAATTTGCATCATCATCTCATCCTTTTGTGCAATACCGCCTGCTGCATACAGTTCATATATAGGAACTCCATGTTCCTCGAAATTGTCTATAATCATTCTTGTACCGTATGCCGTAGCTTCAATTAATGCCCTGTAAATTTCCTCGGGTTTCGTAAGAAGCGTGCAGCCCAATATCATACCTGTCAGGTCCACATCAACCAAAACAGAACGGTTTCCGTTCCACCAGTCCAAAGCAACAAGGCCGCTTTCACCTGGTTTCAGCATACTTGCCTTTTCCCTTAAAACCTTATGTATGCTGATTCCGCGTTTTTCTGCTTCCTTCCAGTATTCTGCGGGAACACAGTTTTCAATAAACCATTGGAAATGGTCGCCGCAACATGACTGGCCTGCTTCATAACCCAGGTAACCTGGAACAATTCCATCCTCAACAACACCGCATATACCTGGAACCATCTTTTCTTCGGTCCCCAAAAGCATATGGCATGTAGATGTGCCTATTATCATCAGCATTTTTCCTGGTTCTGTAATTCCTACGGCGGGCACGGCAACATGGGCATCAACATTTCCAACCGCAACCGCTGTGCCGGGTTTTAACCCTGTCAGTTTGGCTGCCTTCTCGGTGATTTCACCTGCTTTTGTGCCAAGGGGATAAATATCCCTGCTGAGCTTCTCATCAACAAGGTTTTCAAGCCTTGGATCCAAAGCCTTGAAAAATTCGTTTGAAGGATATCCCATTTTCTTATTCCATATTGCTTTATATCCTGCGGTACAACTGTTTCGTTTTTCCTCTCCGGTTAATTGAAGGACAACCCAGTCAGCAGCCTCAATAAACTTGTCTGCCGCTTCATAAATTTCAGGTGCTTCATTTAATATCTGCCATATTTTAGGAATCAGCCATTCCGATGAAATCTTACCGCCATAAAGCTGCAGGAACTTTTCACCACGTTCCTGGGCAATTTCGTTCAGCCTGTTGGCTTCATCCTGTGCTGCATGGTGTTTCCATAATTTAACGTATGCATGGGGATTTGATTTGAACCTGTCATCAAAGCATAACGGTTGGCCTGACTTGTCAATCGGAAGCATCGTACATGACGTAAAGTCAATGCCAACTCCTATAACATCGTCGGGCGATACTCCGGATTCTTTCAAAACTGACGGAATTGTTTCAGCAAATACATCAAGGTAATCCTGCGGATGCTGAAGTGCCCAGTCATGTTCAAGTTTTACTTTGCCGTCAGGAAGATATTCATCCATAACCGCATGCGGGTATTCCTTAACAGCCGTTGCAATTTCTTTACCTGTATCAAGCTCTACTAAAACTGCCCTTCCGGATAGTGTTCCAAAATCAACACCGATGGCATACTTTTTTCCCATAATAAACCCTCCATTTTCATAAAATACAATAATATAAAGGCAACCGACAGGTAGCCGCAATTAACCTCTGACAGGCCCGGTGCTGTTCCTTATGACAAGCTCGGGCGCCATTTTGACTTTGAAAATCTTTTCATCCCCAGTTATCATTTTAAGCATTATGGCGGCTGCTTCAATACCCAGCTTTTCTTTCGGGTGCGCAACCGTTGTCATTTTCACCTCGGATGCAACAGCCAGCTCAGAATCATCAAAACTGACCAATGACAGCCGTTCGGGAATATTAATTCCCCTTTCCCTGATAATATCAATCACTTTTAAACTTATTTGTTCATTATAACACACAACTGCAGTACAGTCCTCTAAAAATTCAATAATTATATCACCTGACTGCATGCTGAATTTGTATAGCAAATCATTGGTATCAAACCATAGGACTCTTTTATCGCTAAGCCCTGCCCCGATTTCCTTGTGTGCCTTACAGAACCCTTCATACCTCGCATGTCCCTGAATGTCATCAATTTTGAATATTCCTGCTATTTTCCTGTGCCCCAGTTCCAATAAATGCTTTGTAGCAAGGTAACCTGCTTCCACATCGTCCTCGTATATTGACGACGCCGGATAACCTTTATAGATGCCGTGCATGAACAAAACAGGAATATCCCTCTTTTTAAACTCGTCGTATAATTCAATATTCGGATTTGGCAAAGCGCTTTTGGTTGTTTCAACAATCAGTCCTTTTATATCCTGGTTTAAAAAGTTCTCAAGGCATTGCCTTTCTTTCTCAAACTGGTTGTATGTGCAGCCCAGCGCAATACTATAGCCATTTTCACTCAGAACCTGATCAATGCCCCGTATTATTGAAGGAAATATATAATCCCCTATGTATGTTGTAATAACCCCTATTATCAGGTTTTGCCTGCTGTTCCTCGGACCGTGATTTACAAATGTGCCCTTCCCCTGGGTTGAGGTTAAAACCCCGTCATTAACCAGTTCACTTATTGCCCTTCTGACAGTATGCCTGCTGATATGAAACCTGTCCGCAAGCTCATTTTCAGACGGAATTTTCTTTCCCCGGGTTAATTCATTGCTCTCTATCATTTTTACCAGGTAGTCCTTAAGTTGTTGATACTTGGGTTTATCCTGTTCCAATAAGTTCACCACCAAACAATTGCTTATGTGAAGTACGCCATAATGCGTATACGTTTTTTTGTTAAAGGGTATCGTAAAAATGTGAAAAATTGCCCCGCCGCCGGGGCAAAAACCGGCTCACAATCCGTTAATACCGGCTTATAAGTAACAATATCAAAAGAATCAGTGTTATTCAATGTATATTATATCATGGCCAACTTGTATGCACAACCTGATAATCAAAATCGAAATAATACTATTTTCTTTTCAGGCATTTATTGTTATAATCAAATTATAACAGGAAATAACGGTGAAAACGCCGATTTTTTTTGTCAACCGAAGTTGTGCATACATTTTTTTGCCCAGGCATAAACTCTGGTTACGAATGATAAAATCACCCGGCCTTTTGAACATCCTGCTACATTTTATGCAGCCTTAAGTTAATTTAAAAGGCGGGCAATATATATGAATGTTATTATAATAATTTTATAAAGGGGGATATGTACGATGGTACAAAAAACCTATAATTTCTGGTTTGTTACAGGAAGCCAGCATCTATACGGAGAGGAAACTCTGGAACAGGTTAATGCGCATTCGGAAATAATTGCCTCCTGGCTCGACCAAAATACCCTGCCCCATTGCAAGGTTATTTTCAAACCTGTTCTCACAACTCCCGAAGCCATCTTTAACCTTTGTTCCGAAGCCAACGGCGACAAATCCTGCGCCGGAATCATCACCTGGATGCACACCTTCTCGCCTGCGAAAATGTGGATAACAGGCCTTAATGAACTGAAAAAACCTCTGCTTCACCTGCACACACAGTTCAACTGCGAAATTCCCTGGGATACAATAGATATGGATTTTATGAATCTGAACCAGTCTGCCCACGGCGACAGGGAATATGGTTTTATAGGCGCCCGTATGCGTCTTCCCAGGAAAATAGTGGTCGGGTATTACAAGGATCCTGAGGTAAGCCGTGAAATACAGGTGTGGATGAATGCGGCATATGCATTTATTGAAGGCAGAAACATTAAAGTTGCACGCTTTGGAGATAATATGCGCCAGGTTGCCGTTACCGAGGGTGACAAGGTTGAAGCCCAGATTAAATTCGGATGGTCGGTGGACGGCTACGGAGTTGGGGACCTTGTGAGCTATGTCTCAAAAGTAACCGATGATGAAATAGATAATTTAATCGAAACATACCGCAGATTATATGATTTCCCGTCCGATCCCAATGTTTATGGCGCTATTAGGGAGCAGGCCAAAATAGAAGCAGGAATGAAGAAATTCCTCACTGAAGGCGGATACACGGCATTTACAACAACTTTTGAAGATTTGCACGGTTTGAACCAGTTGCCAGGCCTTGCTGTTCAGCACCTGATGCACGAGGGATACGGTTTTGGCGCTGAAGGGGACTGGAAAACCGCCGCACTTGTCCGCACAATGAAGATTATGAATATAGGCCTGCCGGAGGGAACATCGTTCATGGAAGATTATACCTACCATCTCGAACCGGGCAACGAGATGATACTTGGAGCTCACATGCTGGAGGTCTGCCCCTCTGTAGCAGCTACAAAGCCAAGAATTGAAGTTCACCCCTTAAGCATTGGAGGCAAGAGTGATCCGGCGCGTTTGGTTTTCAAAGGCAGAAGCGGTCCTGCTATTGCTGCTTCTCTTGTTGATATGGGGGATCGTTTCCGCTTGATCATAAGTGAAGTTGAAGCAATTGAACCCGTACAGGATATGCCGAAACTACCCGTCGCAAGAGTTCTGTGGAAACCGAAGCCTTCGCTGCGCGATGCTGCAAAAGCCTGGATCCTTGCCGGCGGTGCACATCATACATCGTTCTCATATTCGGTTACAACGGAGCATATGGCTGACTGGGCAGAAATGGCAGGCATTGAGTTTGTTCTGATCAACGATGAAACCAATATATTCAGATTTAAAGAACAGCTGAAAATAAACGATTATATCTGGAGAGCCCGCTGATTGGTGTAAAAGAAGCCCTGGAGAAAAATCCAGGGCTTTTTTCGTCAACACGGAATTTCAATAATCACAGGCAAAATCATGGGCTTTCTTTTTGTTTTCTGGTATAGGTACAAGCTTAACTCGTCCTTAACGTTGTTTTTAATATTTGAGTAATTATTCTTTCTCTTTCCAAGGTTTTTCTCCATTATTTCCTTAGTCAGATCCCTTATTTCATCCATCAGTTCCTCGGATTCCTTAACATATACAAAGCCCCTTGATATAACTTCGGGGTTGGTCATAATCTTACCATCGGAGTTTACCGTTACAACCACTACTATCAATCCATCCTCAGACAGGTGCTTCCTGTCTTTCAGAACAACATTCCCCACATCTCCCACACCAAGGCCATCAATAAGGATACTGCCACTCTGAACCGTTCCCGAAATTTGAGCCTTTCTTTGAGACAACTCAAGCACCTGCCCATTTTCCATAAGGAATATGTTCTCTTCAGGCATTCCAAGGGACTGGGCAAGATTGGCATGTTGCTTCAGATGGCGGTATTCCCCGTGAACAGGCATAAAAAATTTGGGGCGAACCAGCCTGTGGATCAGTTTAAGTTCCTCACGCCTTGCATGTCCTGAAACGTGAACTTCTACAAGGGCTTCATATATAACGTCCGCACCCTGTTTGAACAAGTCGTTTATCACGCGGGAAATGTATTTTTCATTTCCGGGTATCGGGCTTGCAGATATAATAACCAAATCTCCCTTTTCAATACTGACCTTGCGGTGGTTGTTTGATGCGATTCTGGACAGAGCCGACATTGGCTCTCCCTGGCTTCCGGTTGTTATAAGGACAATCTGTTCCTTGGGCAGTTTCTGTATTTTATCCACATCAAGCAATATATCCGAAGGAATATTCAAATATCCAAGTTTCATTGCGGTCTTCACTACATTGATCATGCTTCGCCCGTTCAGTGCCACTTTCCGGTTAAACTTCATCGCTGAATTGACTATCTGCTGAATTCTGTGGATGTTTGACGCAAAAGTTGCAACTATAATCCTGGACTTGGCATCCTTAAAAACCGTATCAAGGGTCTCGCCAACAGTCCTTTCGCTCATTGTGTATCCTGGCCGTTCAGCATTCGTACTGTCGGCCATCAGCAGCAGTACGCCTTTTTTGCCCAGCTCGGCTATTCGTGCAAGATCTATTGGCTCGCCCTCGATGGGGGTATGATCAATTTTAAAGTCCGAAGTATGAAGAACCACACCTACCGGCGTGTGTATTGCAAGAGCCACCGAATCCGCTATGCTATGGGTTGAACTGATAAACTCAACTTTAAATGCTCCCAGCTGAATTGTCTGACCGGCTCTGACTATTTTTAGCTCAGCTTTATCCAACATCTGGTGTTCAATAAGCTTGTTCTCTATCAACCCTAATGTGAGATCGGTTCCATATACAGGAACCGGAATTCTATTCAAAACATAAGGCAGCGCTCCTATATGATCTTCATGACCATGGGTGACTATTATTCCCTTAACTTTAGACAAATTTTTCTCAAGGTATGAAACATCTGGGATAACCAGATCAATCCCCAGCATTTCATCTTCAGGGAAAGCCACTCCGCAGTCCACAACAATGATACTTTCTCCATACTCAAAAACCGTCATGTTTTTGCCTATTTCCTCAAGACCGCCCAACGGAATGACTTTTAACTTGTTTTTTTTATTATTTGCCACGTTAACCTCCCTTTTCTTTTTGTATTTATGTATTTTATATATGTAAAAAAATCAAACCTGATTTAATTTACTAATTTCAACCATATGATTATAGCACAGTCTGGCCATAAATTGCAATTTAAATGCCTTTTACGCCAATTAAGCTTTTTTTATTATTTCCCTCATTTTTTGTAATAAACCAATACAGGATTAATATTAAAGGGCAAAAAATGTTATAATGGTTTTGAATTTTTATCAAGATTAATATTGAAATCTGCTTTTCGATGGATTTTTATATGCCGGACAGTTGCTGAAAAATATCAGGAGGATTTATGCATATACCCGAAGAAGTGTTGACTATAATAGAAAAACTTGAGAAAAACGGGCACAGCGCGTATATAGTAGGCGGCTGCGTGCGCGACATGCTGCTTGGTCTTAAGCCAAAGGATTTTGATATCTGTACATCGGCTTATCCTGAACAGGTGCTGGAATTGTTTCCCCGAAGCATACCCACAGGCATAAAGCACGGGACAGTTACCGTTATTGTCAACAATATCCCGTTTGAGGTTACAACTTTTCGGGTTGAATCGGTTTATACCGACCACAGGCATCCGGATAAAGTCATCTTTTCGGATTCCCTGACAGAAGATCTGAAAAGACGGGATTTCACCATAAATGCAATGGCCTGTCACCCTGTTAAAGGCATTATAGATCCATTTAACGGCATCAGGGATCTAAATGACAAAATAATCAGAACTGTCGGGAATCCTGAAGAAAGGTTCGGAGAAGACGCCTTAAGAATGTTAAGAGCAATCCGGTTTCAGGCAGCTTATGGCTTTTCCATCGACAGCGACACGTTTTCTGCGATAACGAAGCTTTCGGGAAACATAGGCGCAATAAGCCGTGAAAGGATACTGGAGGAGCTTAACAAGACTCTGCTTGCTTCATATCCCGAGGCATTCGGGAATTTAATAAAAACAGGGCTGTTGGATCGCATTTTCCCGGTATCCTATATAAAAACGAATGATTTAACGCCTTTAAAAGAATTACCCGCTGAGCTTTCCACAAGATGGTCGGGGTTTCTCAGGCTAATTGGGGTTCATGATGTCGAGGACGCGAGAACAATATGTTCCAGCCTGAAAATGAGCAATAAACTGAAAAATGAAATATTAAAAACAACCACGCTGTTAAATTCTCCACTGCCACCGAACCTCTACATGTTACGGAAAACGCTGTCGGATTTTGGTCTGGAAATTTTTGTCCGTGCGTCAGGCATAATGAAGATACTTAATCTTAATAAAGATTTACCCGAAACAGAAAGAAATGTCAGTCAAATAATCATGGAAAAGCACTGCTTAAACATTTCGGATATGGCCGTTAACGGAAGAGACTTGATGGAGGCAGGCATAAAGCCCGGCAAACAGCTGGGAGCCATTATAAACGCGCTGTTCATTTGTGTTTTGCAAAACCCCGGTTTAAACCGCAAAGACATTCTTATACTTTTTGCCGGCATTATTAATAAGCAATTCAGTAATTATTAGCATGCAACTTCCTTATTTTTGATAGATCCGCCTGAAAAAAGCCGGCAACAGATTAGCCGGCTTTTTCAGCATATGGGTTTATGAAAATAGAGTTTACTTTTTCTCCCTCCACCTGGGGAATGAAAATTCTCCACGGTAGTTTGAGAAATTGTAAAGAGGGTATTTTTCAGGTACATACTCTTTTCCGGTAATTTCGCACGGCCTGTCCTGAGTATAAATGTACATTTTGTTTTCATCCCACAAAATTATTTCATCTCTGGCATCTCCCATTATATCAATAACCTCCGCGCACAAATCGGGGTGGCCGTCGTCCGGGAATACTACAACCCGGTCGCCTTCACCGTCAATCATTCCGCCATACTTGACATTTCCGTTCAGCAGAATCAATTCTGTCCCATCGCCGGTCCAGTTAACCGGGGCTATGATATTTCCGTTGCTTGAAGGCTCCATATGCCAGATTTCGTTACCTTTGCAGTCATACAGGTATATAATTCCCTGATTTCCCCAATAAGTTGTGGTGCAAATCTGCAAACCGGGTATTTCAGGGCAATAGCTGCCGGTACTGATACGCTGGCCATGGCCGTTAATATCGCGGACAATGATATTGCCGTCCCTGTCAACAATCATAAATCCTTCCCAGCCTGCCACAAGGGCTATTAATTCTTCCCGATCGGGATCAAACTTTCCGCAGATAATCTCGTCAACATGGTCTGTATCTACAGGCAGTTTCCAGATCAGTTTCCCATCGCTTGAAACCATGTTGTAGCAGCTTAAAATCTCATCTTTTCCATCCCCGTTGAAATCGTATGAGTATGGAAAATGACCGGTATTGAAATGGGAAAATTTCCATATCAGATTCAAATTATTGTCATATACCCACAGGCGGCTGTACCTGTCCTTGATCAGAATGTCGCCCGGACGCTCTTTTCCGGATACATTTACAATACGTATTGCATCAACATTCAAACGTTCAAAGGCATGCTTCTTAAACTCTATGCCGCAAAGTTCTTCGGCAGGCTCTTCATTGAAAGGTGTCGGTATGCTTTTTCTAACCTTTCCGGTTTTCCCGTCCAGGATCATTAATTTAAAATTTCTGGACATTATAACTTCATCAACACCGTCGCCATCAATATCATATACCTGAAAAGGCAAATCGGCCGTTAAATATGCATTATCCTTCAATCTGCTCGGCTCGCCAATCTGCCATAAAACCTTGCCTGTCTCAAGGCTTACAGCAGTCAGGCAGCTTATAACAGCATACCTGTCTTTATATACGCGTTTTTGATGCTGTGCCATAACAAAGAACCATTCATCAGTTCCGGTCAGGTGTCCAAACCGTATTTGCCTTCCTGCGCCGAAATCTTTTAAATCTATTATCCTGACAAGCTTAGGCTGAGGGTATTTTAAACGCTTATCGGCCACTCTCTTTTCCTTTGCCTGTTTTTTAGCTACAAAATGCTTATATTCGGAATTATCGCAAAAAACATTTACATCTGTAAACTGGGCAGGCATGTATGATGCAATTGCAATAGAACCATAAGTGTAACGGCCGTTTACAGCTTCAATAACCAGTTTGTCATCTACATAACACTTGATTGAATTTCCTTTTACATTCACTTTAAGTTCATAGAATGTATCACAGTTAAAATCAAAGTCTGTTTCGCAAAGAAGGTTCCTTGCCTCCTTCTCCACAAGATACAGCCTGGCTTTTCTGTCGCATAACACAAAAGCGTAATGCATCAGGCTTGTTTGATACCTGAAAAGCAGTCCTGCCGGTTCTTTTGTATAAAAAGAACGCATTTTGACAGAGACAGTATAATCTTCCCAATCTTTATCCCCTGCCACAAGAGTGGGACAGGAAATACCTTTCCCCGGAGTTATCACACGCATCTGCTCCATAAATTTTGTCCCGTCTTCTTCTGTAACCATCCACGAAGGCCCGCGGTAATTCGAACATGTTATCGGATCATACCACTGTCCGGTATAACCTTGCACAGGGTAATAATGATATTCGCCCATTGCCGAATGTTCGGGATCATACGGAAAAGGTCCTATGGGAAAATCCGAAAAGTCGTTGCTGAAAAGCGTGATCATTTTCTTTTGCATCCATTTCACCTCATTTATAATAATAAAAAGGCTGACGCCCTGAATCCAGCAGGCGTCAGATAATTAAATATATATACAGCATAGGGAGAGCAAATCCCGATGAAAGAATAAACAATGTCAAAAATTACTTTATAAATACTTTCATATTGCTTTTGTTTATTTCATATGTACCGGTGTCTTCCCTTTCCTTTATGGTTTTGCCGTTGCACAGTTCATTAAGCCTTCTGATACATAATTCCCCCCATAGCCTCGGCCTTTGGGCAAGTACGGTAGTGTAGCCGTCTCTTAACGGCTTTTCCGAATATTCTGTTTTATCAAACACTACACAAACAGGCGTTATGCCCAGTTCTTCCTTTATCTTGCCGGCAATATAACTGCCCATGGAATCCATGCAGATAAAACAGTCAAAATCGGGCGTTTGCTGTATAAACTTCTTAACAGCCTGCCACCTTGATTTTCCGTCACTTTCTTCGGTTTCGTATATACCAACCAGCTCAATATCCGGGTACTTTTTAATAACTTCCATAAATCCTGCCAGGCGCTCTTTTTGATTTAATGTCTGCTTTTTGGATTGTGTACCGATTATCCTGCCCTTCTGATTAAGTTTTTTTACAACCAGTTCGCCAAAAGTCATTCCGGCTTTGTAATTATCAGTTCCTATAAATCCATCTCTGCCGATATCGGGTATGTCTGTGTCAAAGCAGACTATTTTTATTCCTTTGTCCAAAGCCCTCTTAAGGCTTTCCCTGACTTCAGGACCATCGTTTGGGCCTATACCTATTCCTGAAACGCCCATTTCCACCACTTCATCGATTAACTGTGCCTGGATCTTAGAATCATATTTTTCAGGTGCCCGCCATATTAAATCCACGCCCAGTTTTGCCGCAGCATCTTCCGCTCCTTCCCTTGTATCTTTGAAAAATGCAATATCTATACAGGGTATTATAGCAAAAGAACGTTTTTCTGATCTGATTTTCGTATAATTAAACCTGTTAATCAACTCATCAAGATTTCTGATAAGTGAATCAAAACTTTCGGAAAGCTGTACCAGTATTTCTGATGAATTTATCTGAGAAAACATCAGGGATGCAATCTCCTGTGTTGACGCAACCGTTTCTTCTGCGACAGAAGAAATATTCGCTATGGAATCATAAAGCTTTTGCTTGTACCTGTCCAGAATGCTGATTCCGTCTTTTACGTCGAGCAGTTGGCTGAAGAGGGCATCAATGGCCTCTGAAATTCCATTGAATGCATCCCTCGTTTTATGTACCGATTCGGTTTGCATTCTGATTGTTTCCGAAGTTGACATGATTGTTTCTGTTGTTATATTTATTTGATTTTGTATGCCGATAACAATTTTTTTAATTTCTTCACTTGAAACTGCACTTTGTTGAGCAAGCTTTTTAATCTGATCAGCGACAACTGCAAATCCCTTTCCTGCTTCGCCTGCCCTGGCAGCTTCTATTGATGCGTTCAGAGACAGAAGATTTGTCTGGCTTGCAATTTGCGCCATTGTTGCAGTTATCTGCCCAATATTTTCTGCCATTTTATTAAGTTCTTTTATTTTACTGTTTATGTCATCCATATTTAATTCGGTAAGCTTGCTTTTATCCAGCAAATCATTTATGTTTGCCTTACCAAACTCAGACATCTCTTTTGTAACATCAGCCTTTTTTGTCATAAGATCTGCTGACGTTGCCACTTCTGCAAACTTGTTTACGAGTTCTGCCGTAATTTTAGTACTTTCCTCGGCATCCCTTGCCTGCTCCATTGCACCTTTTGATACCAGTTCAGCAGAGGCAGCTATTTGATTTGCCGCATCTGATGCCTCTTTTGAGTTTGCCTTAACAGTATCAACAAGATGTTTGACCTCTTCCGTTGATTGTCCCACTTTTGAGAGCACATTGTCAAGGTATTGAAGGAATTCATTAAGTTCTGTCAAAATGCCATGCCTAATTTCGTCATAACTTTGCAATGCTGTCAGAAGGTCGCCGTTTTTTGCTTTTACCAATGCTTTGGCTAATGATTCATACTCATTGTTGATTTTTTTAGACACTAAAAACAGTAATGTCGTTCCAACAAAAACCATGAACAATGAAATAAAAATGACTGACTTCAGACTGTCGGGTTTATAAAAATAAGAGATAGTAACTAATGCTGCCGGTAGAATTGATGTAAAAATATGAGCTGCAAAAACGAAAATCAATTTAGACCGCTTTTTCATTACTATTTCCCCTTATTTAATTATTACAGTATGATATTATATATCGGTTAAAATTGTAAAATATATAATATCTTTGTTGCAATCAGATTTTTCTGAACCGGATAACCTTAACATATATTGAAAGGCAATTATTACCCAGCAGGCAAAGGTAATGCCCAGGATTATCAGCCAATGCCTGTATTGACTTTAATACCTGTTTTAAGTATAATCTAATTCAATAGGAGTGATATATTTAAAATGGACGACTCGCCTTTACCTGAGCGAAACAAGCACAATATAATTATAATCGATTTGTTAATATAAACACGTAACAGGAAGCAGATTTTTAAATCTGTTTTCCTCTTGCGTGTTTTTATTTTTTAATGATGGCTCTAAAGAATGCCGGAATATTATTACTGTTTATTTTTAGGGAGGTTTTTTAATTTGTCTGACAACTTAATTTGGAAACTTTTATTGCAATTAATCCTGATCTTTGTCAATGCATTATTTGCATGTGCTGAAATTGCCGTAATTTCAATGAATGACAACAAAATGGCAAAACTGGCAACGGAAGGTGATAAACGAGCTATAAAACTTACAAAATTAACCGACCAACCCGCTCGCTTTCTTGCAACAATACAGGTTGGCATTACATTGGCAGGTTTTCTTGGAAGTGCTTTTGCAGCAGATAACTTTTCTGACCACCTTGTAGACTGGTTATTAAGTATTGGTGTTAAAATCCCGGCAGCCACATTAAACACAATATCGGTTATTTTCATAACACTTGTTTTGTCCTATTTCACTCTTGTGTTGGGCGAGCTCGTACCCAAAAGAATTGCCATGAAAAATGCCGAAAAGATAGCTCTTGGAATATCCGGGCTGGTGTATGTAATATCTAAAATTTTCGCTCCTGTTGTTTCATTGCTGACTTCATCAACGAACGGTATGCTGAAACTGTTGGGCATAGATCCTTCATCAGTTGACGAACAGATTACCGAAGAAGAAATCCGGATGATGGTTGATGAAGGAAGTAAAAAAGGAGCTATCAACTACTCGGAAAAAGAAATGATTCAGAATGTTTTTGAATTTGATGATAAAACTGCTGAAGAGGTTATGACCCATAGAACCGAAGTTTCACTTTTATGGCTGGAAGAAAGCGATGAACAGTGGGAAAAAACCATTATCGAAAGCCGGCATACAAATTATCCCATATGTGATGAAAACACCGATGATATAGTCGGGGTGCTTAATACGAAGGATTATTTTCGTCTTAAGGATAAGTCAAGGGAAAATGTAATGAAACATGCGGTAAAGCCCCCATATTTCGTACCTGAATCGGTACGTACCGATGTTTTGTTCCGCAACATGAAGCAGAGCCGTAACCACTTTGCAATTGTTATGGATGAATACGGTGGGATGAGCGGTATTATTACAATAAAGGATTTGCTGGAGCAAATAGTGGGTGATTTTGATGATGAAACACCGCCTGAAGAACCCAAACTTTTAATTGAAAGAGTTGATTCCCAAACCTGGAAAATAAACGGGCTTACTTCCTTAAAATCGGTTTCCGAAACCCTTAAGGTCAGTTTACCCGATGATGAGTACGAAACTTTCAGCGGTTTTGTTTTCGGAATACTTGGGTACATACCCGAAGATGGCAGTACACCTGAAGTAGAAGGATACGGCCTTAACATAAAAGTACTGCAAATTAAGGAACACCAGATAGAAAAAGCCATAGTCTATGTACAGCCAAAAGAAAGCGAGACCGACGAAAAAAATAATAATTAAGCAGTAAAATCATAAATTTAAAGCCATACCGAACAGGATTCCTGCCAGGTATGGCTTTAAAAACATAATATAAAATCTTAATATTATCTTCTCCCACGGCAACTGCCTATTGCATGTTCAACGGCTTCCTTCAGTTCCTTATTTTCTGCCGGAACCTGCGAAAGCAGCCATTGAAGCTGAGCCACTTCATGATCTTTACCTGTAACTGCAAGGGCTTTTACAGCCTCCAATTGAACCTTTGGATCGCTATCGCGGGTTAAAGTGGTAAGTAAACTGTTTACGCCCGGATCATTTGCCTTGGCGCATTCTCTTGCCAGTGTAACCTTAGTATCTGAATCGGCATTAAGATACTTTTTACTAAGGACATCCCAGTTTCCTTTTTTGATAAGATTAGCGATTTTGCTTTCTTTGCTACCAAACATTTCAAACACTCCCTATACTGTTAAAATTTTTAGTTATTTCATTTGCCTAATGGCATTGTACATTGACGCATTTAATTTTGACAGGCTGTTTCTGATATCTTCCAGTTCTTCCTCGGTTAAATTGCCGGTAAGCCTGCAAAGTGCTTCCCTGATTTTCTCATTGGTTATTTTCATGATTTCCTTTCCCTTTTCGGTAAGGGTAAAATTCCTGTTTCTCCTGTCCACAGGATTTTCACACCGCAGTACATACCCTCCCTCTACCAGTTTGTTGAGAGTTAAGCTCATTGCTCCCTTTGAAAGGTGAAGCTCTCTGCATAGGGTGGTCAGATTTATACTTGACTTTGCGCTTATTACTTTTAAAACATAAACCTGGTGAAAGGTTAGGGCTGAATCCTCAAGAACCTTTGATAGAGTGTTACTGAAAACCATGGTAATTTGCTTCAACATATCCTGAAGTTGCTCGCAAATATATTCCTTATTTGATGTCAACGATGATCCCCCCGTTCTCTCACCACAGGGTTTGAGTAAAATAGTACTACACCACCTGCAAGAGGTGGTGGACAGCTTTTGGTTATTATATGGTATTATCAAACTATCAGGTAACATAAAATTAGTTATTTTGTATAACAGTTTTATTATAAAACAATTTTGATAATATTGTCAAGGCGCAAACCAGTTTTACATTTTACTTCATTGTCTTCTGGTTTGGAGAAGAAACAAATGAGCGGTCTATGGTCAAAACGACATACAGTTTCTTGTCTATTTCGCTTATTTTGTCTATAACCATATCCTGGATGGTTTCCTCACTGAGTTTACACTGATATGGCAAAAGAACGTCAAATATCAGGTTTGTATGGGTATGTCCCCTGACCACCCTGAAATCATGAATTGAAAGTGAACTGTCAATATCCCCAACAATTTGCTCAGTTAACTGTTTAAGTTCATTTACATATGGATCATCGGTTACTATCGGATCCAGGTGGATAACCAGATGTATTCCATGGTCAATAGATATATCCCGTTCAATATTGTCTATTAAATCGTGGCTCTTGAGCAAATCTTCGTTTGCATCCACCTCTACATGAGCGGAAGCAAAACAATGACCCGGTCCATAATCATGAACCATAAGATCGTGTATTCCCAAAACACCGTCATATTTTCGGATAAAATTCTCAATCAGATTTATAAGCTCTTTTGACGGCCCACGGCCTATAATGCTGTCCATTGTCTCCCTAAGTATTTTTACGCCAGAAAACATAATAAACGCAGACACTACAACTCCCATGTACCCATCAGCTTTGAAACCTGAGAACCGTTCAATAATAACAGACAGGAGCACAACCGATGTTGCAAGGACATCTGACAGGCTGTCTGCAGCGGTGGCCTCCATCAGCGTTGAATTGATATGAGCCCCTATCCTCTTGTTGAAATAATAAAGCCATAATTTCAGAAGTATGGATAAAACCAGGACAAAAATAACTGCTATACTGAAAGCAACGGCTTCGGGATTAAAAATTTTGCCAACGGATGTTTTCAGCAGTTCAAACCCTATAAAAAGAATAATAACTGCAACCACCGATGAGGATATATATTCAATCCGCGCATGTCCGAAAGGATGTTCCTTATCCGCCGGCTTACTTGACATTTTAAAACTGATAAAGGATATAACAGAAGAGCCTGCATCCGATAAATTGTTAAAGCCGTCACCGACGATGGCTATGCTGCCCGATAAAGTACCAGCAATAAACTTCGTAATAAAAAGAATCAAATTAACGGCAATGCCGGCAATGCTTGAAAGGTTGCCAAACTGTTTACGGACTTTACGGTCATTCACATCTTCAGGGTTTTTAATAAAAAGCTTTGCAAGAAAGCCTCCGGCAACCTTTTTAGGATTTATATCTTTCACTTCGAGCCTCCATACTCTTTTCGAATAGAACTTAACTTTTCCAGAGTTTTCATTCCATACGGTCAGTGCCTATTATAACACCTGTTTTTGAATATGCACAACCTTCTTAAATTATACCCGCATTTTTTATCATATTATAAGAATACGGATATTGTGCAAATGAAGTCTCACAATACATCTTCGAATATTGAATTAAATTACCTCATAATTGGTAAATCAAATCACATTTATCAGGAATGCGCAATTCATCAAAATACTTATCTTCCAACGGTATCCATTCGTTAACAAATCGTTCCAGCATCAGTGGCCCGTTCCTTTGAAGAATACGCGACTTTTGTTTTTCCTTGCCAATTCCAAGGAATACCTTCAAATCATAATCTTTCATTAAATGCGGATGCATGCTGTAACACCCTTCAACGATATTCAGTTTTTTCGGAGAAACATGCACCGGTTCATCAAAGGTGCCCTTTGAACAGTTATATTTCCGGTATGAAAACTCGTTTCGGGTCTTTATATTGTTAAGGACCTCATGCCTGAAGCGGACATAATCCACATTTCCACCCGGCTCTTTAAGCCTTTCCACTGTCCTCAGCCCGGGTGTAAGGAAAAAATCGTCCATGTGGAATATGTTACAGTCATATATCCCACCCAGCAATCTTGACAGATGACTTTTTCCCGCGCCACTGTTGCCATCTATCGCAACAATAACAAGATCCTGCGATTTCAATAATTCATCAATGCCTGAAAATACTTCAAAAAAGGTCATGTATTCAGACAATACCACACGATAGCTTGGATTGTACGCTTTTCTATATTCCTCACTGTGGCTCACGGGAGGATAGCCTTTACCTCTAAGCTCCTGCATGAGCCTGTCTGTTTCATCAGCAGAAAACGGAAGCAACCCTTCTTCACAGCAATTCCTTAATACCGCTGCTTTCTTTTCAAAGGCTTCAACACTTCCGCAAACTGAATTGGATGTGTTGACAAAAAAACCGTTTATTGTCCTGATATCTATCCGGGAATCAGGTATTTTGCCCAGATACAGCCTCACAAGCCCATTCCCTATGTCTTCAAAAAAAGGGCTGTTGATATGTAAGCCGCTTTTTTTTATGCTCTCCATCTCTGCCTGTAGCCTGTTCAGGCTTTCAAGCTCATTTTCAATCAAATGCCCTCCGGCAAACTCATTCTGGTATATAAGCTTAATCATGTCCTGTAAATTCATCTTCGGATATTTATTAAAGTGATTAAGCAATATATCTTTAATTTCATCAACCATTGCTTATTAAATTTCCCCTTTTTAAAGCCATAACTATAGCAGGAATTATTATTATTTGCAGTATTATTCCCGGTATGGCATTCATAAATGCCCCTGCGATAAAAGCATTCCATGTAAATGCCGTTCCGCTTATGCCAAAACCATACAGGGCATAGCTTATAATTCCCCAGACAATTCTGCCACAAATCATCGACAGGATCAACGTAACATAGATAAATATGTTCTTTTTCGCAAAGAGCTTGTAGAAAAAGCCGGTTGCAAACCCGTAAGCAGCCAGTTCAAAAGCCATTGGTACCGCACTGAGCATAGGCGGCATGCCAAATAAGACGCTTCTCAGCAGGGGAGTTACAAAACCTGCTATAAGCCCTAACGGCCATCCGCAAACAAATCCGCAAAGCAAAACAGGAATATGCATAGGCAGAAGCATTCTGCCAATATTGGGTATCTGACCGGTCAGGAATGGCAAGACAAGACCCAGGGCAATAAAAAGACCTGACAATACAATGTTTTTGGTTGCTGAAAACTGATTTTTCATTCTCTTCTCCTCCGTTTATGTATTTCTCAATAAAAAACCACGAAAATATTCGCTTTCGTTCTGAAAGCAAATACCTTCGTGGTATCATTTACCGGCTTAAAACTCTTTGATTAAAATATTTCGCCGCTTCAGCAGGCCTTCCATATAATTATAACATAAAAGCAAAGTGTTTATCAATAAATCAGTTTTACTGAATCATTTCATTACACGTAAAATTAAAAGCTAAACACCTTTTACAGTCCGGCTACAATAAGCAACTGGGCAAAACCATATGTTGACATGATCCACAAACCTGAATGCCGTACCTTTTTATTAAACTTGTTATATGCAAGGATTGAATCCGAAGCAATAAACAGAAGCGAACCTATATATGTCAGTATAAAACTGACCGTTGAAACACTTTTCATCCTGAGCAAAGCCAAAAAACTCATCAGCAAAATAGCCCCGCAATATAGAATAACAGGAATACTCAATTTTCTGTCCTGAACGTTAAGAATTCTATAAATGTATATGCCATATCCAATATAGGCAAGGAGGAAAATTAAAAGGTACCGGGGTACAGCAAACTTGTTTATCTGGCTGTAAAAGCTCAATATGTAGAATATATGCCCTATAAGGAAAGAACCAAGCCCTGCTGTAAAAAATGCTTCTTCTTTGCTGAATTCCATGAATAGATCCCCGAAGAAGGAAAATAACAGCGCAAAGAAAACAGTCAACATTGGATTGTCATTTTTGCTGGCATAAAAATGATAAAGCGTCGGGGTCAATAAAAGCTTTGTAATAAAGTATCCATATTTATTTTCAGTTGCTATGAAATAAAGATTCAGACCATAAACAACCAAAAAAACAATCAGCATGATTATATCCATCGTATCCCCCTTTTTAATTTGTATGTGCAAAAATCATTTTTATGTTTGGAATCTATATTCTGCATTATTGTTCCGACAATACCAAAAATCTGCTTTGCTTTTATCTGATCAATCCTTTTTATGATGCCAAAAAAACAAGGCGGATGGTACCACCTTGTTTTTACAGAGTATGTCTATTCCTCTTCAAAAATTATGGAACTGTAAATGCCCGAAGCTTCGATTATGTCATTTTCACCCCGTACGGTCCACGGTACACATAACGGTTTAAACAAATTGCGGCATAAGAAATATCCGAAAGAATCGTCTCTGTAGCGGTATGCAATGAAATCCGGACGCCCCAGAACGTTAACAAGAAGGTTGGTCATGGCAAAAGCCTGTATAAAAGAGAGATTGCCTTCTCCTTCTGAGAATCTCATTGAAAGCTGTCCGCGGATAATTTCAGGCCTGTTTTGCCTAAACCATTTAACAACAAAAGGATCAAAGGATTCAATGCAGATAAAGCCATTATATCCGTTTATTATATTGCTTACAGCATTGCAAAGCTCTTCTGTCGGCCCTGTATTATCGGACTTTATTTCACAGATAACCGGCATTCCATCCAAAACCTTCAGTACTTCGGTCAATAACGGGATTTTCTCACCGGTTCCGGAAATATTATAGTTTTGCAGTTCCTCATATGTAAGCTCGCTGACTTTTATCTCATGCCCACATAGCCTTTTCAATGTATCGTCGTGGAACACCACAACCTTTTTATCGCGGGTAAAACGTACATCCAGTTCCACCCCGAGCTTTCTTTCATATGCTCTTCTAAAAGCAGTTAATGTGTTTTCAGGAACCTTTTCTCCATGAAGCCCGCGGTGTGCGAACAGCTGCTCAGGCAGTTTTTCAATCCTCTTTTTATTGGGCTTTACCAGATACAGGACAGCCAAAAATATTATAATAAGAACACCAATAATAAATCCGATAACCATATTATTAATCCCCTACATCCATCATTTCAAGCTTTTCCTTAGGTAAAACGGGTTTAGAGTCACCATGCCGTACCATCAGCATGGTACAGAATGCTATAACAGTGAATACTGCTGCATATGGGAACAATGTCCTGTACCCTACATGTTCCAGTAAAGCTCCGGACAGTATTGGTGTAAGAATCTGCGCCGACATTGAAAATGTATAGTAATAACCGGTGTATTTCCCCACATCAGAGCCTTTTGCCATTTCAACCACCATAGGATAGGAATTTACATTTATTGCCGCCCATCCTGCTCCGACGAGGGCTAAAAGAACCGTTAACAGCGGGTGATATGACGTAAAAAAGTATGCAACAGTAAAGGAAACAAACAGCATAACTATCCCAATTAGAATGGTTTTCCTGCGACCTATCTTTGAAGCTATAATGCCTACTGGGATATATGATACTACTGCGGCCGCGGTTGCAACAAGCAGATTTGTTGCAAACCCTCCTCCTTCAATTCCCAAAAAAACTCTGGCATATTTTGAAAAAGCTGTTGTAACGGCATTATATGCCATAAACCAGAAGAAAATCGATAACAGTATAAATATAAGGCTTCTTCTAACATCTTTAGGCAAAGCCTTCCTGTCTTCGGAATCCATTTCCTCTGAACCTGTTTCATGGCCGTTTACTGCTTTCATTTCAGTAACCAGCTTGTTTTCATCAATAATTATAAAGAGAGCGACAACAGAAATAACCATTAATCCGGAAACAATAAGGAATAGCGGGGAATAATCAGGTTTGCCGGTATCGGGTACTAACAATGAAATAACAACTAAAGTAAATGCGCCGCCTATTGCCCCCATCAGGTTAATTATTGCATTTGCCTTTGAACGGAGGGGTTTCGGAGTTACGTCGGGCATTAAAGCCACTGCCGGCGATCGGTATGTACTCATTGAAACGAGCGTTATAAACAAAGCGGCAATGAACAGAGTCAGATTGACATTGTTATCCCCAACCGGAAGGAAATTCATTGATATGACGGCCAGTGCCGTACCGCCGATAATATATGGCATCCTTTTCCCTATTTTAGTTGAAGTCCTGTCTGACAATGCTCCAAAAAGCGGCAGCATGAACAGCGCCAGAATGTTGTCCAGTGCCATAATTCCACCTGCAACTGTATCACCTATGTTAAATGTCTCTTTTAAAACCAGGGGAACTATACTGTCGTAGAGCTGCCAGAATGCACAGATGGAAAAGAACGCAAGACCTATAATTGTTGTACGCTTGTAATTTAACTTCATACTTTAAACCTCCTTAATCAACTTAAAAATATCACTTAACGCCAAGAGTGTCAATTATATATTTCAATGGCTTAAACATACATTTCTGGCTTCATCCAGGCATCCCAAATCCCAAAGCAACCGGCTTCCTATATATTTATCACGGATATCTTTTGTTGCAATGAAAGTGTCCTTAACATCCTTGTCCGAATACCCCAATTCACCCGGTCTGGTCGGCATCCCCAGCGCTTTCATATATTCCTCTGTCTGCTTTATGGGAGGTAATTCCTCTGAGATAATTTTCAAAATCTCATCCCAACGGTTAATTATAACCTCAAGCCTTTTGGCATGGGATTTTGTGTCATACTTGCCTTCTTTCTTTTCAAGTTCGATTAATGTATTTGCGCTCCTGCCAAGGAAACCGGTCAGAAAACGGTTCCATTCCTCAACGGAAAAAGCCTTTACATAATTCATAGCTTTTTCCCTGTCAGGAACAATACCCGAGATAAACTGATATATCCGAAGGCACAGAAGTGTGGCAACTCCGCATTGTATACCATGAAGGCCTGCAGGCATACCAAACTCAATTGCACGCATATCCCACAGATGTGAAAAGTAATGCTCCATCCCTGAAGCAGGTCGGGAAATCCCTGCAAAGCTCATCGCTATACCTGTAATAATCAAACCTTCGATAAGGGGCTTAACAGCGTTGGAGTCAATATCCGATAAATCCTTTATATTCATACACTTTCTGACGGCATTCCTGACCAGTGCGGCAATATTCTCACAATAATACTCCCCTGTAATCAGGCTGGACAACCGCCATTCGCATATACTGACATATTTAGCGAGCATGTCGCCTATCCCTGCCTGTAAAAGCTTTACCGGAGCCTTGCTGATAACATCCAGATCGGCTACTATAACGGCAGGACAAGCACTGTTAAGGCTGACCTTTATTCCGTCCCTTATTACAGATGAAGTAGCAGACGCGTACCCGTCCATCGACGGAGCCGTTGCCGCAATGATATATGGCAGGTTCGTAATATGAGCTGTCATTTTGCCAATGTCGTTTATAGTACCGGAGCCAACTCCAAGAATAAAATCACAATCACCGCCGTAATGCATAACAGCTTTTCCAACTGCCAACTCATCGGGTTCCAGATGCTCGGTATCATAAACATATAATGAATAGGAAATGCTTTCATTTTCCAAATACCAGCAAACAACTCTTCCTGCTGCATTATATGTATTTCTGTCAGCTATTATATAAACCTTTGAACCGCCGTATTTTTTAATAATGCCCGGAATTTTCGCCAACGCGCCCTGTTCTATAAGAATTTCCTTAACACCGGTTGCATGATTCCTGCCACAACCGCACTTGATACCCGTGTTCGGAACAGTGTCCAAACTAAAATCTTTTACAAGTTCTGCCATATCCGGTTTATTTTGCATCTGTGTTTTCTCTCCCCTTTCATTTACCTTTCCATGTACTATACCTCTTTTATTATCTCTTCCTTTCACCGTTGAAATCAAGCTGATTTTTACTACCATAAATATTTTCATACAAATCCGGTTTACCTGTTCTTATAAACCAGACGAAGTTCATTGACAGGCAAAACCATTAATTTCTGTCAATTCAATAAAGACACAACTAATTGAACATAATGTTCTGTATCTGATGCACCAGCATTTTCATGCAAAAATAAACCCATAACCAACCGGATCTTCCCGGCAGATTATGGGTTATAAGCTTTTTCGGTTTATATAACTGTTCAGTATGCTACATTGTAACCAACTGACATAAGTTTATTATGCATCCAGCTTCTGCAGCTTTGCACGCTCAAACTCAATCATTATGTCTGCAGAAGGTTTTTCAGACAACAGTGAAGTGATTACAATCACTATGCAGGAAAAAACAAATGCAGGCAACAATTCATATATGCCGAAAACTCCGCCAAGAGGCTTTATCAGGAATTTCCAGATAAAGACCATCGAACCTCCTGCAATCATACCTGCTATTGCCCCGCTTCGCGTAGTCCTTTTCCAGAAAAGTGAAAACAGAATGATCGGACCGAATGTTGCACCAAAGCCCGCCCAGGCAAACGAAACGACAATAAAAATAACGCTGTTTTCATCAAGGGCAATAATTATTCCGACTATCGCTATTACTAAAAGGATTATCCTTGAAACAAACATAATTTCCTTGTCAGAAGCATCTTTTTTAATTATACCGTTGTATATGTTTTTCGCTGCGGCGGATGTAGCTATCAAAAGGTATGAATCCGAAGAGCTTATCGTTGCAGCAAGAATTCCTGACATAACTATTCCGCCCAGAAGGGGTGGCAATAATTTTGAGCTCATCAGCACAAATATGTTTTCGGCATCGCTCTGTGTCAACAAAGCATTCGGATATAAAGTTCTTCCCACAAGGCCTATGAATACTGCCGCAATAAGCGAAATAACACACCAAATAGTACCTATCTTTCTTGACTTGTCCAGCTCATCAAGATCACGTATTGCCATAAACCTTAACAATACATGGGGCATTCCGAAATACCCCAGCCCCCATGACATTGTGGATATGACAGTCAGGAAGCCGTATGAACCTGCTTGCCCGAAAAGAGGCTGTCCTGTTTCCGAAAGTTTCTGAACACCATTTTCAACAATAGGAGTAGCTATCCCGAAAAACTCAAAAAAACCGGGAATCCGGCGAATATTGCCTATTACGTTTGATACCCCTCCTGCTGTAAATGTTCCGACACCAAGTATTATAACAAGAGCGAATATCATTACCACAGACTGCATGAAATCAGAAGCACTTTCTGCAAGGAAACCGCCAAGAATTACATAAAAGAGTACGAAGACCGCCCCAAGAATCATCATTAACTGATAATTTGCTCCAAATATTGTACTGAAAAGCTTTCCTACCGTTACAAAGCAACTTGCCGCATAAACAGTAAAAAACACAAGAATAAAAAGCGCGGATATTGTCATTATTATTTTTTTCTTCTCTTTGAACCTGTTGCTTAAGAAATCAGGGATTGTTATCGAATCTCCGGAGATTGCAGAATAACTGCGCAGCCTCTTTGCAACCACCAGCCAGTTAATATATGTACCTAAAGCAAGTCCAATCGCAGTCCAGATAGCATCGCTTAATCCAAGCCAGTAAGCAACGCCTGGAAGACCCATTAAAAGCCAACCGCTCATGTCAGAGGCTTCAGCACTCAATGCTGTTACCCACGGTCCGATTGTCCTTCCGCCAAGGAAAAAATGATTACTGCTTTCATTTGCACGCTTTGCATAATATAACCCGATAAAAATAACCAGGATCATATATGCGCACATTGCAATAAGCATTTGAAGCCTATCACCTGTCATGAATTCTCCTCCTTAAAATCTAATATTGAATAATTATACTAATTGATTAATACTATTTCAACATATTTTGCAAAATAAAGAATCGAAAATGAATAATTATACGTCCAAAATAATAATTATATATATTTTGCAATAACTATCCGGATACGTCCTTTTCCTGTTGTACCTCCTACCTGCTGTAAAACAGCCTTTCCCATGCCTCTGACCGAAATAATGTCTCCTTCATTCACCTGCTTGTCGTTTTTATAGCATTCAATATGGTTTAAAAAAACCTTCCCTGCTCTTATAGCGTCTGCCGCCTTTTCCCGGCTGATTGAAAAGCCGGATGAAACAACACTGTCAAGCCGTAATGAAGCCACAGTGTCATTAATGATTTTGAACTTTGCTTCGGGTACATTAATTGAATCAAGCGGAATAACAGACACATCAAGCTTAACTCTTCCCGCAGAATTGAAGCTGCCTTCAAGGTAAGGCAGCACTTCCTTCATAACGACAATATCGCAGCTGTTGCCGCTTACCAATATATCACCAATCATTTCCCTTTTAATACCCGTTCCCAGAATTCCGCCAAGAAAATCCCTGTGGGACAGGGTGTTATGAGCTGAATACTTCGCACGTATACAGGAAAGAGGATTTAGGTCATTGTCTGCTATGTCCCCGGGATTTATATAATCAGGCAGAAAGATTAGTATTGAACGTTGTGCACCTTCATATCCTCCGTAAAAAACATGGCCGGGATTTCCGAAGTCTTTTATCAGTTGCCCGGCAACAGCCCTTTGATGTTCGTTCAGAAAATGGGTATAAGTAAGGATATTCTTATGCTGCGTTTTGTTCAGTTTGTCAAGCACCTGCACCAATATCAGCTTAAGTTCCGGATCTGTAGTGTATCTTCCGGCTGCTTCATTTTTGTTCATATTTGATTTTCCTTTATTGCGTATTTAATATAGACCATTTAAGGCCGCGTTTATAAAGTTTAACATATTTAACTTCCCATGAGAAGTACCGCCTGAACAATGATCCATAAATTCAATACAGCAAAATAAAAATCCTGGTATTTTTTTCTTTAATATATATAACTTTATGCCAGACCGAAAATCAGAAAGGCTTCTGCAAGTCAATTCTGCAAAAGCCTTTCTGCATCTAACTGAGTTCCTTTTTCAATCTTAAAACCTGCTGAAAACTACTCATTACAGAAAGTACTCCCCATCTCGCCAGCAATATCATTAAGCACTCCCAAATCCCAGGCAAGCTGCAAAACCGTATACCTGTTCCTAATTTCCTTTGCATACACCAAACCATTAAGAAACGTTTCCCTGTCTACACCAAGTTCTTTCAATGTTACGGGAGCACCAATCCTCTGCAGGACATCCCTTATTTCTTTATGGGATGGAGCTTCGTTCAGAGTATCAACTATCTCGTTCCACCTGTTAACTATCCGTTTGGCCCTCTCCATCCTTTTCTCATATGAATTGATTCCCTCTTTTTCATTCAGTCTGATAACATCCGGGGCAGACCGGCGGAACAATTTCTTCACGTCTTCAAGCCATTTTTCGGTATCAAACTCTGATGCCTTTTTCATTATTTCGCCAAGATCGGGTTTCAGCTTTGAAATTTTTTCCCTGATATAACTTGTGGCAATGGTATTGAATCCAACCTTTATACCATGAAGCGGAGCCTCTTTCCCGTCAAACATATATACCATCTCAACAAAATGTGACAGATGGTGTTCTGAACCCGATGCGGGTCTTGAATTCCCAATAAAGCTCATGGTAATACCGGTAAGCAGCAAACACTCCATCAAATTCCTAATTGAATTATCATCCCTTTTTTGCAGCCCGTCAGCCGTTTCCATGCATTTCTTAAGCGAATGCATAACCAAATCAGCTACATAATCGCAATAGTATTCATCGTTTACTATTCTTCCCAATTTCCAGTCGTTTATCGCCGAGTATTTTCCGGCCACATCCCCAAATCCTGCCCTAATCATCTCCATAGGAGCACCTTTCAATATATCAATATCACCGATTATGGCTTTGGGAAGCGTTGCAGGCAAAGTTACTTTTAAACCATTTATTGTCAACGGAGTTGCGGTTGATGCATAACCGTCCATGGACGGAGCAGTTGCCACGATGATATATGGTACATTTAGCTTAAAGCTCATGAACTTGCACAGATCATTTATTACACCCGAACCGACAGCAAGAATGACATCGGTTCCATTGCAGTAGTTTATAAGAAACTCGGCAATGGCTTTTTCATCGGGGACTAGATCTTCGTCACGAATGAAAATATGTTTATAAAGCTTTATATTACTGTCTGTGATAATCTTTTCCACCTGCAAACCGGCTACATTGTATGTGTTTTTATCCGCGACCATGAACACTTTATCATATCCCCCTGAATTCAATACTTCAGGAATTTTTTCTATAGCCCGGTTTTCGATGATAACCTTTTCAATATTTGCTGAATGCTCTCTGCCGCAATCACACGAAAAATTCCTGCATAAATAATCCTGAATGTCATATTTACCTATACTTTCTTTCTTCAGATCCATAGCAATCACCCATATCTATTATATAAACCTTACTGGAAAAGATCTACAAATTGCTCCTGATATAAAGATTGCATATGTTTACTTACAAAGCAAATACAACTCTTTACATTGTCAGTTCATGCATCTCGGTAAATGGCAGGACGTTCAAATCTGATCGCATGAAGCAAAATGTGTTTGGGATCGGTGATTGCATTATGGATCATTGTAAAATCAGCGATTTTACCTCTCATCATTTAAAATATCCACATATATTCTTTCCATTTACGCCAGTAAATTGGCTGTCCTTTATGCTTTATTTGCTTGCCATATTAGAAAGATGGGAATATAATAAGTGTTAACCGATATATGGATAATTCTCCAAGTTGTATTTAATATTATCTTTGAACTAAGAAGGAGACTTATAATGCCGCCGCTTAATCTGTTAATAAAGCCCGCCTCCGGTAATTGCAATTTACGCTGCAAATACTGTTTTTACCGTTCAATTACTCTGAACCGGAGTGTAGAATCCTATGGTTTAATGAGTATCAGCTTACTGGAAGAACTCGTAAAGAAAAGTCTTGAATACGCCGACGGATATTGTACTTTTGGCTTTCAGGGCGGCGAGCCAACTCTGGTGGGCCTGGATTTTTACAGAAAGCTTGTTGAATACGAATCAAATTATAATACAAAGAAAGTTCAAATTTATAATGCCCTGCAGACAAACGGAATGGTAATAGATGAGGAATGGGCAAAGTTTTTGGCTGAAAACCGGTTTCTGGTCGGTATATCTTTGGACGGCCCCAAAGATATACATGACATAAACAGGGTGGGCATTAATAATTCGGGTTCTTTCAGCCAAGTAATGCATGCGATTGATTTATTTAATAAGTACAATGTTGAATACAATATTTTAACAGTGGTAAATTCCGTTACTTCCAGGCATATTTCAAAGATATACAATTTCTTTATGAAGCAAGGGTTTAAACACCTGCAATTTATCCCCTGTCTGGATCCTCTGAATGAGGAACCAGGAAGGCACGAATATTCCCTTACCCCAAAAAGGTATGCCTATTTTCTGAAAACACTTTTCAGTTTATGGTACGAGGATATTAAAAACGGGAGATTTGTAAGCATCAGGCATTTCGATAACCTTGTAGGCATGATAATGGGTTATCAGCCTGAAAATTGCGGTATGTCGGGTGTCTGTACCTGCTACTTTGTTATAGAAGCTGACGGCAGCACCTTTCCGTGCGATTTTTATGTCATTGACGACTGGAAGCTTGGAAATATAAAAAATACATCCTTTTATGATATGAAAAATTCAGAAAGAGGCACCAGGTTTGTTGAAGCATCCAAAACCGTCGCTCCTGATTGTATGAAATGTCCATATTTCAAGTTATGCCGCGGAGGCTGCCGGAGAAACCGGGAACCATTTAGAAATGAGCTTCCTGGTTTAAATTACTACTGTAAGTCTTACAGGGAATTTTTTGAATATGCCGGTGAAAAGCTTAAAGAGCTTGCAGCAATAATATCACATCATAATTTATTTTGATAATCAATAATAAACAGAAACTTTATGACTGATTTTAGCCGGAGTATTATCTGTTTTCCGTAAACCTGTTATAATTTAATAAAGCCTAAACTCCTGAAAAATAATACCATTAATATTCTCCTGTTTTTATATTATGAAAGGAAAACACTGGGACAAAGCTGTTTTTACTGAATATTGCGGGATCTGACACGAAAATTTCTATATGGGGGTTGAATATATGCGAAGGCGCTTTTTCTTTCAGAACCTCAGGCTTTTTTTAATTATCCTGTTTATCCCGGCTGTAATACTTGGCAGTATTTCAATAGGCATTGTGGAAAATTACATACGAAAAAATTCAACTGCCGACAACAATATTTTGCTTGGACAAATCAAAGAAAATGTGGAACTTATTATCGGAGAACTCGAACCCCTCAAGCTTTCCTATGGTATTGACGGCCAAACAACCTACTACAGTAAAAAGCTTCTGGAATCTAAAACTCTTGACTACAGTGAAATTAACAGTTTAAAAATAATAATCAATAACCTGTCGTCCTTGTCCAACGCGCGGGAATACATACATTCCATATATTTATATTTTGAGAATAATCATAATAATTTTATAACTAACAGCGGCAAGGAAGAAATTGGTATTTTCACCGATACTGAATGGTTCCAATCATATTTAAATAACAGAGACAACAAAAAAGAGTGGTCTGAAAGAAGGATTATTCCGTCCCCGGTCGGGAAACAGGAAATTGTCTCCATCTATAATCTTTTAGACACCAAAAACAGTGTCATTGTGTTTAACCTTCGCCCCCAGTACATAGACAGGATTATTCAGAACCGTTTGAAATCAAACGGGCAGAACCTGATAATAATTAACGAGAAAAATGAAATACTTTTCGGGGACAACAACTTCCTGAGCTCTGAAGAGTTAAGCTTTCTTATATATAAAATAAAAAAAGAAGGAAAAAATTCATTTGAAATGACTGTTTCCGACGCTAAATATATAATAAATGCCGATACATCCGGTAAAAACGGATGGGTTTTTGTCCTGTTTTCTTCAAAATTCCAGGTTTTCCGGCTATATTACTACTTACTAAGCCTGATTGTTTTTGCTCTTATATTTCTGATTGCTGTAGGCGTAATTGTTTCTGTTTATTTTACCCGTAAAAATACAAACCAGGTTTATAAAATAATTGATATTATACAGGCAGCAGAAAATAACAGCACCTTGCCTGAAATTGAACCTAAAAACGGAACAACTTATGATTTTATTATTCAAAACATTTTAAAGTCGTTCATTAACCAGAGCTATTTAAAAATGCAGCTTGAAACACGAAAGTACAAGTTAAAGACAGCCCAGCTTACCGCCCTGCAGGCTCAAATAAACCCGCATTTTCTGTTCAATACACTGGAAACAATTAATTGGATGGTATACCAAATGAACAATAAAGCCAGCATAGTCAATGACATGATTGAAAATTTATCAAGCCTTTTAAGATATTCGCTGGCTTCTACCGAACAGCCTGTTACCTTACAGGATGAAATAGACTCTATTAAAAATTATATATATATCCAGAAAATAAGATACGATAATAAATTTGATATTATTTGGGAGTACGATGACAATATTTTAAATGTCAAATTGCCCAGATTAATACTGCAGCCATTATTGGAAAACGCCATAAGCCATGGTCTCAAACCCAAGGGCGGAGCAGGGCTTATTAAAATTAAAATAAGGAAAAAGCAAAATGAGCTTGTTATCAGTATCATTGACAATGGAGCGGGAATGACAAAGGACAAGCTCCAGAAGTTGTTAAAATCATTGGAGGATGACGATTTTCAGGAAGATCATATTGGTATTAAAAATGTCAATACCCGGTTAAAGCTTTACTATAACAGGCAGCTTAAAATATGGAGCAAGGAAGGATTAGGGACCATAGTAAACATGTACATACCTGAAAGGAGTGCAGAAATTGTACAAGATACTGATTGTTGATGATGAAGTGGAAATCAGAAACGGGTTATATCATTACAACTGGAAGGAATTGGGATTCACTCCGGTCGGGAGCGTCTGCAACGGCTTGGAAGCTTTGGAGTTTATAAATGCAAACCCTGTGGATGTAGTGCTTTGCGACGTTATGATGCCAAAGCTTAATGGGATTGAGTTTTCAAGAATCATTCATGAACGTAAACTTAACATAAAGATTGTTTTTTTAAGCGGCTACAGTGATTTTGATTATGTTAAGGAAGCAATGAAATATGGCGGGAAAGATTATCTTCTGAAGCCTACAAAGTTCAAACAGCTGGAAAAGGTTTTCATTCAGTTAAAACAGGAGCTTGATGATGAACTAATCGGAAAATATTCAGCAGAAAGCAAAACATCCGATGAAAACAATATGATAATTGAATATGCCCACAGGTTTGTAGAACAGCATATATCAACCGTAACTCTTGAACAGGTGGCAGAATTCGTACATCTGAGCCCCCAGTATTTCAGCCGTTACTATAAAGAAAAAACAGGCACAAATTTCTCCGATTATGTTATGGAGCAACGAATGAAACTGGCTGAGAAACTGCTTAAAGACATCAGGAAAAAAACATACGAGATAGCCTATGAAACAGGGTACAACAACCCCAAGAACTTCACAAGGGCATTTAAGGCCTATTTCGGTGAATCCCCCAGTGAATACAGGAAAAATAACAGGAAAAATGCATGTCAATAAATGATACCATTTGTTAATTTGTGAGAATTGTTTACTCCTGTTTCCATTTATATAATTGCAGTAATGACATTAAAGGAGGAAGGTAGCAATGAAGAAATTCACTCGATCAGTCAGCATTGCAATTGCCCTATTGCTTGTAATTGCACTGTTCACTGGGTGTAGTAATCAAGCACAAACCAACAAACCAAATCAATCAAACTCTCAAGCTTCAAGCAAGACAGCAAAATCCTCTGAATCCGGGAAAAGCAAAAATGCTGAATTACGTTTTGCATGGTGGGGAAGCGATGATCGCCACGAGGCATACATGGAAGCAATGAACAAGTATATGGATTTGAATCCGAACGTAAAACTGATCGCTGAGTATGGCGGGTGGGACGGTTACAAGGAAAAGCTTTATACCCAGTTAGCCAGCAATAATGCGCCCCATATTTTCCAAAACCACTATACCTGGCTTTCAGAACAGGCTACATGGGATTCAAATACAATTATAAAGGATTTGTATGCTTATAAGAATATTTTCGATTTCAGCATTTTTCCTGAAGATTTTCTTAATGCGTATGTAATAATTAACGGCCAATTGTTGGCTCTCCCGTCTTCAATGAACTGCGATGTTCTGGTTGCAAATAAAAAGCTTCTCAATGAAGCAGGTATTGACTACAATAAAGATTGGACATTTGAAGACTTCTTTGAAGCCAATAAAAAATTAAAAGCAATTAATCCCGAGTATTATTTTGAAAATGGCATGAGTGCAACAGATATACATATGTACTGGTTCCTGGCATACATGGTGCAGAAGACAGGTCTTCCCTATACCACGGACTATAAGTTAAGCTATGACGAAGCTACGGTTACCGAAGCATTTCAGTTTATCGAACGCTATTTTGATGAAGGCGTGGTAGAATCACTCGGAACCCTTGAATTATATTCAGGGAAATACGCTCAGAATCCAAAATGGATCAAAGGTGAATCGGCAGTATCTTTTGGAATGCTTTCCACAATTGATGCTACAGTAAGTGCTATGGGCGAATATGCCGATGATGCTGTTGTTTTAAAATTACCTGTTCTTGAAAACGCAAAAGATCCATATTATCAGATGAAAGTCGGGCAAGTTTTTTCAATTCCCAGCGGCATTAGCGATGTCGAAGCTGAAGAAGCTGCAAAGTTCCTCGCATGGTCAATAACAGATAAGGAAGCAGGACTGATATTTAAACTTTCAAGAGGAATTCCAATCAGCGAAGTGCAGAAAAATGCATTGGCTGAAGCAGGATTAATCAGTCCGCTGGTCACCCAGGCTGAAAACTATGCCAGAGAAATAGGCCAGGGTCTTGGCCAGGATGCGTTAATCCGCAATAATGAAATTGCTGAAATCGGAGCAGATATGATTTCACAGGTTGCTTTTGATATGATTACACCAGAACAGGCTGCAAAAACTTATATAGAGCTTGTAAATAAGAAACTTCTTGAAATCAAGGCTTCTCAATCTCAATAAAATATGATGCTGTAAAAACTCATAAATTTAAAACGAAGATGGAAAAGTATACCTTGCTTTTCCATCTTCATTAACAAACGCACTGTTAAAATTTATCATTTGCACAGGCTGCAATTTTCAGTAACCTAATCAGGAGAAAGGAAAAACTCATGACATCGCGGGGAACGAAACATAAAAATTTTAAACTACATAAAAAGTATGAAGGTCTGTTATATGTAAGCCCATGGATCATCGGGTTTCTTGTTTTCGGCGCATACCCCCTGTTTGCGTCTTTATATTACTCTTTTACTAATTTTTCAATGTTCAACAAGCCAAAATTTGTGGGCCTGGATAACTATATATATATGTTCACGCAGGACAGAGATTTCTACCAGTCATTACTGACCACTTTTAAATACGTTTTGTATTCCGTTCCTATGAAATTGATAGCTGCTTTGTTTTTTGCCATGCTGCTGAACAGGAAAATTAAATTTATTAATTTGTTCACTACTGTATACTATTTGCCTTCCATTCTGGGAGCAAGTGTTTCGATATCAATTTTATGGAGATTCCTGTTTACAAAAGACGGTCTCATTAATGGCATTATAAAGAAATTCGGAATTAATCCCATTCCTTTTCTGGAACATCCGAAATATGCCCTTTTTACCATTTCACTGTTAGTGGTATGGTCATTCGGATCTTCAATGGTTGTTTTTCTTGCCGGTTTGAAACAAATACCTGCAGAATTATATGAAGCGGCAAGAGTCGACGGTGCTTCATCGGCCAGGTGTTTCTTTTCAGTTACCCTTCCATTAATAACGCCTTCTTTATTCTTTAACCTGGTAATGCAAACAATCAATTCATTCCAGTATTTTACAGGCGCAGTTGTAATCACGAACGGAGGACCGGTGAAGTCTACATACCTATATATGATGATGCTTTATGACGAAGCCTTTGGCAATTACAAGATGGGTTATGCCAGTGCCTTGTCATGGGTACTGTTTGTATTGATACTTCTTGCCACAATGCTGATTTTCAGATCATCAGACAGCTGGGTTCACTACCAGGATGGAGGAAATGCAAGATGAAAAAGCAAAACAGGATAAGTTTGGCGTTAACATATATTATACTGATAATCGTGGGATTTATAATGATTTATCCCCTTTTATGGCTGTTCTTTTCAACCTTTAAAACCAATAACGAAATCTTCTCCAGTACCCGCCTTCTCCCTGAGAAGTTTATCTTATCAGGCTATATTGACGGTTGGAAAGGTTCTGGACAGTTTACTTTCGGCTATTTCATGCTAAATACGTTCAAAATGGTTATACCTACCGTTCTGGTAACTATAATTTCCAGTTCAATAGTAGCATATGGCTTTGCCAGGTTTGATTTTCCCTTTAAGAATTTTTTGTTTACATTGATGATTTCAACCATGATGCTGCCTAACGCAGTACTGATAATCCCACGATATTTGCTTTTTAAGAATCTCAGCTGGCTGGACTCATATAAGCCGTTTTATATGCCTCAGTTATTTGCATTTGCGGGATTTTTCAACTTTCTGATGGTCCAGTTTTACAGGGGCATACCAAGGGAGCTGGATGAATCGGCATATATCGACGGATACGGATCATTCAGAACATTAATTCATATAATTATTCCATTGTGTAAACCAGCCATTTTTTCCATGGGAATATTCCAATTTCTGTGGACATGGAATGATTTCTTCAATCCTTTAATTTACATAAACAGCGTGAAAAAATACCCTGTTTCTCTGGCTTTAAGAATGTCAATAGATTCAGATGCATCTGTTCCTTGGAACAAGGTACTGGCTATGTCGTTTATCTCAATAGTTCCATTGGTAATACTGTTTTTCTCGGCACAGAAGTACTTTGTTGAAGGTGTGGCAACCACAGGTTTAAAAGGATGAGGTAAAATGAGCAACAAAACCAATATTTTAATAATAACTACAGATCAGCAGCGTTGGGACACAATGAAAGCTTATGGAAACAATATAATCAAAACACCTAATTTAGACAGGCTTGCAGAAGGCGGAGCAGTATTTGAAAATGCAATTACGCCATGCCCGATGTGCATGCCTGCCAGGACATGCCTGATGACCGGCTTTTCTGCTTCAAAACTGGGTGTTCTTGATAATTACTACCCGGAAAATATTGATAACCGTGATACGCTTGCAGTCAAGCTTTCCAATATAGGCTACCGGACACAGGCTATTGGAAAAATGCATTTCTCGAACAAGCCGTATACTGAATCCTATGGTATGGATAATATGATACTGTCCGAAGAAATGCGCGGGGTAAGGTTCGCTCAGAAGCTTTCGGATATTGTTTACGATGATTATGACAAATTTTTGATAGAGCGTGGTATGTGGGGCTGGGAAAAACCAACAGAAATTGGTTATAACGAAATTAAACCGTTAATCAATTACCTGCCTAGAGAATATCATATAACCCAATGGTGCGGGGATGAGACAGTGGAGTGGCTGAAGAATAAGCGGCCGAAGGACAGACCTTTCTTCCTCTGGAGCTCATTTGTTAAGCCGCATGTTCCTTATGACTGCCCTGAGCATTTGACCGATCTTTACAAAGAAGAAGATATGCCCGAACCATGGGTTTCTGATAAAGATGGAACACATAAAAACCCCTATTTTGCCCAATACAGGAAAGTGAAAGAATTTGACCTGTATTCCGATACTGCCGCAAGGCGTGCAAGAGCATATTACTATTCCAATATCACTTTTATCGACGAGCAAATTGGCAGAATTATTGATACATTGAAAGAAGAAGGAATATACGAAAACACACTGATTGTTTTTACTTCGGATCACGGAGATTTAATGGGTGATCACAGGTTATGGTATAAGAGTTTCGGATATGAGGGAAGCATACATATTCCTCTGGTACTGCACCATCCAAAGAGGATTAAGCCCGGCACACGGTGCTCAGAAATAGCAAGTCTCATAGATATATTACCTACCGTATCATCTGCTGTTGGTATCAATATTGATAACGGCAGACCGGGAAATAACCTTTTTGATTTAATATCCGGGGACAAAAGCTGTGATTTCGGTGTATCTGAAATTTTCACAGCCCCTGATTATATGATTCATGTCAGGACAAAGGAATGGAAATATTTATTTTATCAAAACGGGGGTTTTGAAGAGTTATATAATCTGAAAGAGGATCCGCATGAGATGGTTGATCTGGCCGATGATAAGGCATATGCATGTATTAAGAAAGAACTTCATGATGCGGCTGTGGAATGGATCCTGAAATACGGAAACCCGGAATATTCGCTTGATAAAAACCGGAAACTGCGTGCAGTGCCTTTTCATAATTATACAGAGCAACAATATAAACCTTTTTCAAGAATGCCCTGGGACTATCGGATACCTCCGTTAAAACTTTCCTCAGATAAACGAGGGTGGTTCTGGAACCAGGAAAGAAAAGACTGGAGCTACATGGTTGAGCTTGCAAGATGCAATAAAACATAACATAGCGATAAACCTTATATGGTTTATGGGGGGGGTGGCTGCCTCAAAATATGCAAATATTTGGGGCGGCCTTTATTATTTATTTCCAAGTCCCTATTATCAAAATATTAAATCCCAATCCCTCTCTCCTATCCCCTTCGTTGCGGTACCAGTCCCCTGCCTTTGGATTGGTTTGCATTCATTTCAGAGCAAATCTATTAGAACAGCAAAAATAGATTTCAAACTCTGATTCATACATCCGGTATAAGTTTAAAGGCTTTTACCATATTGGTAAAAGCCTTTTTATCATTATTTATGATATCCTTTTTCCTTAAACACCGTTAATGCCGGCAATGGGTCATCACATGTAACCAGGGTGCATCCCAGTTCTATTACCTTGTTGGCCCATTCTTCATCGTCAATTGTGTAAGCCCACGGTTCAACATTTATACTCTTATAAAAGTCAACCAGTTCTTGGCTGATGTACTTTTTGTTAATACCAACACTGTATAAAATTGAATTGGTACCGTTTTCACCCGGCCTGAAGTTCTGCATTGCAGATTCTATAAAACCCTGGCATCTGAGATGATATTCTTCGTATATATAGTGAAGGATTTCTGCATCAAAGCAGGTTAATACACAGCGATCAAGTATTCCATACCTGTTCAGCGTTTCTATGGTTAAATCAACGGTTTCGTGTGTCTTTTCCTTAATCTCAACATTGAACAGGAGCTCTTTGTAATCTGAAACCAAAGTTAATAGCTCATCCAAAGTGGGTATTGTCAGTTTTTTGTCCGCGTATTCCTCAGAGAACCATGAACCGGCATCAAGTTCCTTTAGTTCCTTAAGCGTAAAATCACGAACATAACCCTGCCCGTTTGTGGTTCTGTCAACGGTCTGATCATGTATAACTACAAGCACTTTATCCTTTGTAAGGTTAAGATCGAATTCGAGCATGTCTACGCCAATTTTAAGCGCCTCTTCAAAGGAAAGCAATGTGTTTTCAGGGTATTTTGCCTTGTATCCCCGGTGCCCGGCAACGATAATATTCCTTTTATCATTGGTATTACTCATTGAAGAAAGACCTCCCCATTTCTTCAGCCAGTTCATCAAGCATTCCCAGATCCCACGCGAGCTGCAGGACTGTGTACCTGTCCCTTACTTCTTTGGCGTATACCAAGCCATTAAGGATTGTCTCCCTGTCCACTCCGAGTTCTTTTAATGTTACAGGGGCCCCGGTTTTTTGCAGGATATCCCTTATTGTCTCATGGGATGGAGTTTCCTTCAGAATGCTGACAATCTCGCTCCATTTTTCAACAATACGCTTAACCCTCTTCACTCTTTTATCGTATGAATTAATCCCTTCTTTTTCATTCAGACTGATTACTCCCGGTGCGGCCTGGCGGAACAGCCTGTTTACATCTTCAAGCCATTTGTTCCTGTCAAAGCTTGATGCCTTCTTCATAACTTCATCCAGATCAGGGGTAAACCCGGCCAGTCTTTCCCTCATATAATTCATTACAATTGTATTATATCCAACCTTTAACCCGTGCGGAGGTGCTTCTTTACCGTCAAACTGGTACATCATTTCAACAAAGTGTGAAAGGTGGTGCTCCGATCCTGATGCAGGCCTTGAATTTCCGGTAAAACTCATGGCTATACCTGTAAGTACCAAACCTTCCATCAGATTTTTAACCGCATTGTCATCCCTTTTTTCCAGACCATCAGCCGTTTCCATGCATTTTTCCAGGGAGTACATTACCATATCCGCAACGTAATCACAGTAATATTCATCGTTTATAACTCTGCCCAATTTCCAGTCATTGATTGCCGAATACTTCCCGACCACATCTCCAAAACCTGCTGTAATCATATCCATAGGTGCATTCTTCAATACATCCACATCGCCGATTATGGCCTTCGGAACAGTTGCCGGTATAGTTGTCTTCAGGTTCTTAATTGTCAATGCCGAACCGATTGATGCGTAACCATCCATTGAAGGTGCGGTTGCGACAATGATATATGGTATGTTAAGTTTATAGCTCATAAACTTGCACAAATCGTTCATTACGCCCGATCCGACAGCCAGAATAACATCCGCTTCGCTGTAATAGTTTATGATAAACTCACCGATAGCTTGTTCATCGGGTATCAGTACATCATCACGGACAAAAATGTGTTTTTGGATATTAAAACCGTTTTCAGAAACAACTTTTTCAACCTGAGCACCGGCTACACTGTAAGTGTTGTTGTCTGCAACCATATACACATTTTTATAGCCTAATGATGTCAAAACTTCAGGGATTCTGCTGATTGCCCGGTTTTCAATGACAACCTTTTCAATTTCAACGGAATGTTCCATGCCGCAATCGCAGGAGAAAGTACCGCATAAATAGTCCTGAATGCTGAAAGTACCTATATTTTCTTTTTTCAGTTTCATTTTTTCCACCCTTTTCTATTAGTTATTCTTGACAAAAGACTTTTCAATTATATTAAAGTAATAAATAATATTCATTTAAGAAAACTGTTTGTCCTGTCTTTTTCGGTAATGGCTGTTATATTTTCACCGTCGGATACAACCAGAACATTTCCGTCAATGCCTGTAATATATACATCACTTCCTGCCGCTCTGTATTTTTTATACCTGTCCACACTGAAAGCAGCATTTGATGTTATAACTGCAACTGAAGGACTGACCGCCTCAATAAACTCACCCGATGAAGATGTATCATGACCGTGGTGAGGTACTTTTAGCACATCTGCATCCAGTTGTTCGGCAAAATTGGCTACCAGTTCCTTTTCACGTTCATCATATATATCTCCTGTAAACAGGAATGTATTGTTTTTATATGTCACTCTCATAACAATGGATCGGTTGTTTACAAAAGCATCACTTTTTTGAGGTATTATCCCTTCGGGTATTATTATTTCAGGTTCGGGATTTACAATTTCAGCACTTACTTCATTCCCGATTGTAAAAGTATCTCCGGCTTTCAGGATACGCACCGGGATATTTTTCGCTGCTATAGCCTCATCCAGCTGCTTTTTCAAGGTTGATTCATATGGCATTGCGGTAGCCATTACCTCGCCTACTTCAAATTCATTAATAACTAATGCAAGCCCTCCAATATGATCAGAGTGGTAATGGCTGGCTACGATATAGTCAAGTTTTTCTACCCCAAGCTGCTTTAAGTAGTTTACCACCTGTGATCCAACGTTTTTAATCCCTCCGTCAATAAGCATGTTTACTCCGTCAGGAGTTGTAATTAACATTGAATCTCCGGCTTTTGAATCTGCATCAAGGCAAAAGAACCTGACCTGGAACTTATCCTTGTATTTTTCATTATCAAATATTTCATCTGTTCTTAAGGAACTTTCCTCAGTCTCATTTGTGCCCTCTTCAGGTTCATTTGCAGCAGCTTCGGTGGGTGTTGGTGTACTTAATTGCTGTGTATCTGTTGTATCGGTCTTCTGCTGTGAACATGCACAATTGGTAATTAATAAGCATATAGCAAACAGCAAAACTAAATATTTTTTTAGTCTTTGCATTCTCTATTCCCTCACTTCATCATTTAAATATTTACCTGAAAATAAATCACACAGCCACCAGGACTTGATATTCTATTTTAATTGTCTGCATAAAATACAGATATCACGCGCATTCTCATCCTTACAGGCTGAAAATACGCGTGAGGCGGGAAGCAAGAAGTTTTTAAGCCAGTGAAAGTAAATATTGTCCAACTTCATAAGCAAATTTTACTGCTGAATCCTTAAGAGCTTCGGGCATTCGATCTACGAACCCATGAATTTCATAAGTAAAATCGCCTTCATAGCCTATTTCGGTCAAAGTCTTCATAATTCCTTCCCATTTTATCTTGCCTGCAAATGGCAGGGTATGAACGTCCAGTAAACCGAAATTATCGTTAACGTGTGTGGCTTTAAGTCGTTTTCCAACATAACGCAGAGCCTTACACTGATCGTATTCCATAAGGTTTGCATGTCCAAAATCCCAACATATGCCCACTGACGGGTCATTAAACGAATCAACCAAATCCACCAGTTCTTCATAAGTTGCAGTGTAGCGCCTCGGGATAATTGAACCGTAGAAATCACACATATTCTCAATTGCAAGTCCTATTCCAAGCTTTTTTGCCACTTCGATATAAGGTCCAAAATAATCATGATTTTTCTTCTTTGACGCTTCAAGACTGCAATTTTCCTCTACTGCGGTAAAGCCATGCGCCACCGCCCATTTAACCCCCAAAGCTGCACTGGCATGATATGCACGAAGGCACATTTTTTCAAACCACTCATGCAGCTCGGGATCTGAAAGATACTTGTCCTTCTGATCCAGGTTATAATACGGGATATGAGATTGCGAAAACTCAATTCCAAGTTTCGCCGCTTCATTTCCTATTTTTTCTATTTCTTTTTCCCAATCGTCTCTTATAAGAAAAAACTCATCAAATTTTATAAATCTGAAATTAAAATCCAGTACTTTAAAACCGGCATCTGCGCATCTTCTCATGCACTCAATTGTGTCTGTCAATGGTCCTGAACGATTTATTGCATATATATTTGTTGATGTAGAAAGACGCATTTTGTTCACACCTTCTAATTTCCAAATTTAACATATCTATTCAGATAATATTTCAATATAAATTGAAATTTTTCCCCCCCACCTGTTGTGAATAACAGGTATATACGGCAGCTAAACCTACGAAACTGATTTAAGCTAAAATTAATCAGGCAAGAGCAAGACAATACATTCCTATTTTATATGCCACTCTTGCAAGCTCATCCCTTGCGTTGTCGGGTATATTGTCAAATTCCTTATGAATTTCGAAATTGAAATCCCCTTCATATCCTATCTCTTTAAACACCGGCATTAGCGAATGCCAGTCAATATTCCCGTGGAACGGAAGCAGATGAAAATCATCCTTGCCATTATTATCATGAACATGAGTTCCTTTAAGTCTCTTACCCAATGTACGGAGCGCTATGCGTTGATCTTCATAAAGCATGTTACCATGTCCGAAATCCCAGCATGCTCCGATATCAGGGTCTTTGAATGAATCAATCAGGGCTGCAAGTTCTTCGGCAGAACTGCCGAATTTTCTTTTTGAAGTTTCCCTCTCAGGCAGGTTTTCAAACAAAATACCAACATTATGCTTTTTTGCCAGTTCAATAACCCAACCGAAAAATTCGGCATTTTTCTTAATGTTTTGTTCAGTATCATAACAAGTTGCTTTTCTTTCTTCTACAGGGTGCAAAACAGCCCATTTGGCACCCAATATTGAACTTGCAATTATGGAACGCCTCATCATTTCATTGTATATTTCCTTTAATTCGGCAGGTTTATCATCATAATTGCCCGGAATAAAAACAGGGTGGGACTGGCTGAATTCCACACCAAGTTTTTCGGCTTCATTCCTTAATTCATACATAAGATGCTCCCAATTATGTTCAAAAAGATCGTTCTGTCCATAAAGGGCACGGCAAAAACCTGCTTCAAAAACCTTAAAACCGGCATCACAGCTTCTTTTTACCGATTCAAGCATTGGGATATACTCGTCCCCCCGCTTGGTAAACATGCTTGTTTGTGTAGATATCCTCATAACAGCCTCCAAACCTTTATTAAGAACCCATAGTCAACTGATTTTAACCAGTTGACTATGGGCTTCCTTAACCAGCTAATGCTTAATTCTTATGCAATTTGTTATAGTAAATATCATTTACTTCGTCTTCAATCTTCTGTCCGCCTGCTTTGTACCATCTTGCCAGATAGTTATCCCATTCTGCCTCTACATCCCAAACTCCGGTAATGGTATTTAAGAAGAATTCCTTTTCAATCTTCTCTACATCAGCACCATACTCAGTTTTGGCTGCTATAGGAGTTCCTGATGGTATAAGCTGTTCTACAACGTTATAAGATTCCTGGAACTCTCTTTGAACTTTGGATTCTCTACCCCATGCCAATGTTCTTTGCTCGCCTACTCTTAAGTTACAGATGAAGAATCTTGTACCCAGTTCGGCAATTTTTTCGTTATTTCCCCAATCACCAACTGCTATTGCCATACCTGATTCGTCAACTGTGAAATGTTCTCCTTCGATACCTCTCCAGATCAGGTTATGGAATTCCATATCTACTAACTGTGCTTCAATAATTTGAAGAATCTTTTTAACCTGTTCATCGGTTGTGTTCTTACCAAAGCACTGCCATCTCCAAACGCTGCTCTGATATTCATAGACAGCCTCTTCACCGTTATAGCCTTTTAATGGGCGCATATACTCGGTTTTAGCATTTGGATTCTTCTTGAATGTCAGAGCAAACCAGTCGTTCGGTCTGTAACTTACTATAAAATAAGTTGAGTCAAATGTCTTTATTCCAACAACACCGTCTGTAAACAATGCTTCATCATCTTTTATGGTAACATCGGGATAAATATAACCCTTTGAATACAATCTTGAAACATATTTCAGAAGTTCCTTATAACCTTCGGTAACTTCAGCTCTTCTTAATCTGCCGTCTGAACCTTTAATATAGGATTCATCCTTTACAACTCCGCCTGGTAAAGAGAAACCGTAGGTTGCAGCAAGGTTATATACATCATAGTTGTTTGTAACAGAAAATGCATAAGTATCCTTTTTGCCGTTTCCGTCAGGGTCTTCTTCGGTAAACAGTCTGCAAATCTCTTCAAACTCTTCAAGGTTTGTTGGCATCTTAGCTCCAACCTTTTCAAGCCAGTCTGTTCTTATAACTGTGAATGGGAACAATTCTCCCATACCTTGAGGTATTGCATAGAATACTTTTTTCTCTGCATCATAAACAACACTGTTTGTAACATATGGATGGTTTTCCAGAACACGCTCATAATAAGTAGGAGCATATTCCTTCAACATATCCTCAGAAACCCCTCTTACAAGTCCTTCTTCCAATATCATATTTATGTCCGCAGCACGGATTAAAATATGATCGGGTATTTCACCGGAGGCAAACAGCAAGTTCATTTCTTCAGGTTTATTTGAGTTTGCCTTCATTACCTGAATGTCTACATTGAATCTTTTTTCGATTTCCTTAACAACTAAGGAATTATCGTCCGGATAAAGCCCGCCTGTTGGATTACCAACCCATTTGATTGGTACCGGTTTTTCATCAACAACTGTTTTGTCACCTGCATTGTCTGCATTTTGCTTTCCAGAATCATTTGATCCTGAAGTGTTAGTATTGTTGTTTGTGTTGCTTGTGGAGTTTGTTCCACATCCTGTCAGTGCCACTGATAATACCAACACTAACAGCAGTAAGAGTGAAATCGCTCTTCTTTTCATTTGAGACTACCTCCTGACTTGAATTATTTAAATTTAAATTTATATTTAGCAAAAATATCCTGGACAGATATTTTTGCTAATATAATCAACCTTTAACCGAACCAACCATAACCCCTTTAACAAAATATTTCTGCAAGAAGGGATAAACTGCAATAATTGGTCCTATTGCCACAATAACGGTAGCTGCCTCCACTGTTTTGGTAATAACACCTTCATCACCCTGAAGGGTATCTGTAACTTCTGCATTGTTATGATCTATAAGCACTCTTCTTAATATCAACTGAAGAACAACACGCTTATTGGATCTTGTATAAATATGAGCGTCAAACCATGCATTCCAATGCTTTACTGCCACCCACAAAGCCACTGTTGCCAGAATGGGTTTTGATAAAGGAATAATTATTCTGAACAATATTGTGAAGAAATTTGCACCATCAACCAAAGCTGATTCTTCCAATGATTCGGGTATACTCATAATAAAGTTTCTCATAACCAGAATATTGTATGTGCTTAACAGCATAGGCAATATCAGGGCCCAAAGCGTATCATAAAGTCCCAAATCATTTATCAGAAGGAAGTCCGGAACCAGACCTCCTGTAAAAAACATTGGTATTACTATAATGGTTGTTATTATACCCCTGAATGGAAGATCCCTTTTAGCCAAAGGATATGCTGTCATAAAACACAGAACTACAGACATAGCCGTTCCTATCACAGTTCTCATAATGGTATTATAATAGCCGTACCCTATTAGCTTGGACTTAAATAATTGCTGGTATGCTTCCAGTGTAAAACCTCTTGGTATTATTTTAAGACCTATGCGTGATGCTTCTACTGCAGGGCTTATTGATACAACCACCATTTCCCAGAAGGGATAAAGCATGATGAATGCCAGAAAAACCATAAAGGTGTAGTTTAAAACATCGAAAATTCTTTCACCTATACTTCTTTTTATTACGTTACTCTTTTTGCGTGCTTTACTTGCTTTCACTTTTTTCACCCCCTGCATGATTACCATAAACCCTCATCGCTTGTACGTTTAGTTATAAAGTTGGTTATAAACAGGAATACCAAACCGACAACATTCTGGAACAGGCTTATTGCCGTAGAATAGCTGTAATCAAAGTCTATCAATCCAACCCTGTAAGAGTATGTATCAAGAACATCTCCCACTCTGTAAACAATAGGATTGTATAGGTTCATTATCTGATCCCTTCCACCTTCCATAATGTTTCCTACCTTCATCAGAAACATTACAATTACCACCGGCAGAATGGACGGAATGGTAATACTGAATATTTTCCTGAAGCGTGACGCACCGTCAATTGTCGCTGCTTCATACAATTGTGGATCTATTCCGGTTATAGCTGCTAAATAAACTATACTTCCCCAGCCAATATCTTTCCATATACCTGAAACAATTATTATACCTCTGAATATTTCAGGCATCATTAAAAACTTATACGGCCCAAGGCCGAAAAATTGAAGAATGTAATTGACTACACCGTCTACAGGAGACAAAACAGTATGAATAATACCTGCTACAACTACCCATGAAATAAAATGCGGCAAATATGTTATTGATTGAATTGTCTTTTTAAACCTTTCATGCCGTATCTCATTCAGCAGAATTGCAAATATTACGGGTGCAGGAAAAGAAAAAATAAGTCTGTAAATACCAATGATTAAAGTATTCCAAAAAACATTAGTAAACTGGCTGCTGTTAAACAACCTTTCAAAGTGCTTAAATCCTGCCCAGGGGCTTCCCATAATCCCTTTAAGCAGCTTATAGTCCTTAAAAGCAATTGTCACTCCATACATGGGGACATACTTAAATATTAAATACCATACAAGCCCTGGTATCAGCATAATTAACAAACCCTTATATCTCTTGCATCTGAATAAAAGATCGCCTGCCTTTGATACACCGGGTTTCTTAATCGCGCTAACTGATGAAGTCACTGACCCTGATTGATTCTTTTTCATTATTTCACTCCTTGGTGATTAAATTGTTGAAAATCTTTTCTTATATTTCTTTCAGACAAACAATCAGCATACCTGTTTAAATTAAATAGACATGCTTATCAACACATGATAATTATACATTTGTGGTTTGTTTAAATTGTTTGAAATCTTATGATAAATGTATAAAATAATCATCACTTATTACAGGAATAACTATTGTCACTGTTGTCCCTTTCTGTTGCAGACTTTCAATATTTAATCTTGCTTTGTCCCCAAAATACAGCTTTAGCCTCTTATAAACATTTTCAAGCCCTACCCGGTTGCTGTCACTTTTCTCCAGCCTTTCATTCAACTCTTCAAGCATTGTTTTACTCATGCCCACTCCATTATCAGTTATGCTGAAAATAACACCCTCTTCACCGAGTCTTGAAGAAATAATTATTTCACCGTCCTGAATATGTGGTACAATTCCATGATAAACAGCATTTTCAATTATTGGCTGTAACAGCATTTTAGGGGTATAATAATTTTTGGTTTCTTCTTCTATCTCCCATTTAAAATTAATATTTTTAAACCTTTTACTCATAATCCGGGTATATGCCGCTGCATGGGCTAGTTCCTGTTCTATCGGAATTAAATTTTCAACTTTCGAAATACCGTACCTGAAAAGATCACTTAAGTCTTTCAGCATTTCAACTGCTGAATCTTCTTTTTTCTCTTTAACAAGACATCTTATTGATTCCAGCGTATTGCATAAAAAATGCGGTTTAATTTGAGACTGCAACGCATAAATCTCAACATCCCTTTTCTCCATCTCAAGTCTTCTTTGCTTGTTTTTGGTTATTATCAGATCATCTATTAATGTATCAATTCTTGTAACCATTTCATTGAAAGTTGATGCAAGTTCAGCTATTTCTGAAATATGGCTGTTATCAGGCAATTCGTATCCAAGGCCGCCATAATCCATGTCTGACATGGCTTTATTTATACGCGTCAAAGAATTTGCCAGACGATAGGATATTTCATAAGAAACAATTATCAGGAAAAGCACTATAACAATAAGGATAAGCGCGATATAATACAGTATCTGAGTAAATTCATTAAGAATATCCTTATAATCATATTCACCAATAAAAACCCACGGTGTTCCTTCTATGTCTTTCTCAAAAGTTATAACCCGGCTGTTTGATGATTTATCCAGTCTCAACCCATTGTAATTCAGGCCAATTAATCCCTTGTCTATACTTGAAACTATGCGCCCCTGCCTGTCCACAATCAGGGTTTTGGCATTGCTTTTCAGATATATGTCTCTGTATATTTGTTCAAGTTCATCTTCTTCCAGGTTTATCTCAATATCACCTATATCCTCCAGCAAATATTTTTTATAATGGTAATCAAGATCATATCCCCGTACCTTTATTACTATTTTAAGTATAAACCTGCCCAATTCGTCCTTTCTGCTGTTTATCCACTCAATTTTATCACTGTTTATGTTCCAGGCTTGCAATTCTGCTTTAGCTGAATAATAATCCTTGTTGTTATTATAAGTTGAAAGAATCATATCCCCGTTTATGTTATTGATAGTTATATCATCATAGCCGTTCGCCAGCAGCATGTAGCTGTTTACAACCGCATACAGCTTGTTTTTGTTTATATTTTCAGGATCGCTTACAAGGGCATCCTGAATTGTCCGGTCATAGCTCATACTGCTTATTGCCTTAAGCTTTTTCTCCATATACAAACTTATATTTTCCGATGTCTGGTTAAAAGCGGTTTTCTCTGACTGAATAAGCTCGTTTTGAATTGTGTTCTCGGAAAAAAGGAAATAAGAAAATACCAAAAAAGCCAACGGTATTATAATTACCATAAAATAATACAGCAGTATCCTCTCCCTGATGCTGCGTTTATCATTTTTTACCGCGACAAAACCTCCGGTATCCTCCTCGGATTTATACTTTCTTACACTTTCAATCAAGTTATTAAGAGGCTCAATCAGCTTATTCAACGTAAATTTCGATATCACAACCGATATTACAATGCTTATTACAAATGAAATAATAAGGTAGTATCCAAAAGACCTTAATCTTTGGACTCCCTCCAGCTCTTCAAAATACAAAAGATACCATTCGCCCCAGGAAAGCTTGTTATAAAACAATCTCTGCCTGTTTGTCCACTCTATTATCCCTTCATCCCTGTTTTCCATTCTTGAAACAATATTCTCTACGGGTATTTCTCCTATCTGTTCACCTTTCCAGAGTATGCTGCTGTTATCAATTATGGCAGTCATGCTGTTCTCTTGAAGAATATTGTTTATCCAGTTGTCATTTATCTTGATTAATACTATACCGTATAACTGGTTGTTAAAAACCGACTTTAAAGCAAACAAAGTGCTTCCTTTCACCAGTATATTGTCTTTATTGGTGTTGAATTTGTCGTATTCTATTATATCTTCATCAAGGTACAACAGAACCGGCTTTTCAGGGTTTTCATCCAAAGACTTGCAGAAGGATGAATTAATAAGGGTTTTATAATCAATAGCCACATGACCTTTATCGCTGTTCTCACCAACATAAAAATGTTCTTCGGGCGTAACAAAAAGTATCGAGTCGATAATACCTTCTGTATATATCTTTGAGTTTTTCAGAAAATTGCTTATCTGCTTAGTGAGATACACATTCTCAAAAGCTATATGCTTTTTTGATTTATACTGGTCTAGGTATTCTTTCAGCACATAACTTTGAGCAATCCGTTTTGTTACATTTTCAACCTCGGAAAAACAAATTTCAATCCTTTTCGAAATTTGCGACAAATTTGAATAGTTTGAATTTGTTATTTTCGACTTTAAAAATCCCGAAGTATTTTTAAATAAAACCACTGCAGTTACACTAAATGATATTATCACAATTATCAGTGCAATGGAAAAAATAATAGACCTTATTTTGAAATTCTGTTTTTTAGTCAGCATTTTAACACCCTTATCTGTGATTTTCAGCCCTGAAACTTAACGGAGTCTGCCCTGTTTCACTTTTGAAAACCGTACAAAAGTACCTGTAGTCAGAAAAACCCAATTCCTCTGCTATATCCTGAATTCTCATATCTGAAAATGCCAGATACTCCTTTGCTTTGTTTATTTTCATTTCTGTAATATATTTCGAAAGATTAAGCCCTGTTTCCCTTTTAAATGCCGTGCTTAAGTAATTTGGACTCATATGAACGGCATCTGCTATATCCTCCAGATATATTTTATTTTTAATATTTTCCAATATATATTTTTGAACCTGCTTTGCTATACTATAGTCTGATTCTGCAGAATACTTGGTTAAATCAGCATCAATTGCTTCAAGTTTTTTCCTAAACCATTCTCTTAAAATGTCAAGGGTATATATATTAAAAATCTCTTCGTATATTGTTTCCTTGCTTGAAAGAATTCTAAGGCTTATATTTCTTTGCTTAAGTTTATTGTCAAGTACAACAAATACCTCCATAAATTTAATTCTTATGAATGTTATGTCAGATAAAGCGTTAGCCTTTATAAAATTGAACAGGTTATTTGTTATAATTGCTCTTTCGTTATGTTCATGGTTAATAACCGCTTCTACAAGCTTCGATATAAGTTCTTCAAGCTTCTGAACCCCGTTAGCCTCCAGCTTTTTTGAAGTAACGCTGTTATAAGCAATTACCCTGTTTCCTCCCAGGTAAAACTTAAATCTGAGAGCTGTCTGTGCTTCTTTGGATGCATCAATAATACTGCTGAAACCTGTGTGAATATTGCTTACCCCTATACTGACAGTAATATCTGAACCAATCTCATCAATGCCTGTGGTTATCCCTTCCTTAAGCATATGGATATCCCTGATGAAATCATAGTAAGCAGCCCCGTACCTGCTAAGAATAATGAAGCAGCTGTTTTCCATAAAAACATGGGGATACCCGTAGTATACTATATGTTGCTGGCATATGTTCCTTATGAAATCAACAGTTTTCGGGTCTGTTTCACTGTAATCACAATCCATCTGCACAACCGCAATGCAATAATTTTTCTCGTTTATATTTATATCAAGCTCTTTAAGGCTTTTTCTGATAAATTCCTCATCAAGCCGTTTTGTCAGAAGCGTTGACAAAAAGAGCTCCCTTATGATGACCCCGTTTAAATTCTTATCCTCATTTCCAATATTCTTTAAAATGTAGGAGCTCTGTCTTTTTTCTCTTATTTTTTGCCTTACTTCCCTGAAAGTTCTGGTAAATTCGATTTCGTCAATCGGTTTGGTAAGGTAAGCAAAAGCATTATATTTTACCGCATTTCTTGCATATTCAAAATCGCTGTATCCGCTCAGTATAATAATTTCTATATCAGGATTGCGATGCTTTAATATTCTCATTAATTCTATGCCATCCATATCAGGCATCCGTATATCTGTTAACACAACATCGGGCTCGGAATTATTCACCAGTTCCAATGCTTCTATCCCATTACTGGCAGTTCCCACAACTTCAAAGCCCAGACTGTTCCAATCTGTACCGTTTTTAAGCCCTGACCTTACAATATCCTCGTCCTCAACGATTATAAGCTTGTACATAAATACTTCCCTCAATAACCCCCAGAATAAGTTATCTTTCAGCTAATTAACAGTTTTATTAAAAGCAAAAAACTGCACTAACCACAACTGCGTGATTAACATAAAATATTAGTGCAGCAATCACCTCAAATAAACATACTATATTATTATACAAAACTCAAGCTGAAAAAGGGATGGTATTTTCTTTCAATTTATAAGTCATTTTACATATGCAGCTTATAATAATAAAACTTCTTAATCTGTTTCCGGGAATGGTATTAACCTCCCGTTTAAATAGTCCCCCTGTAATTCCATGTATTAAGCTTCCATTTTCCATTATTATATGAAAACCTTGACACCGACGCGTTATCAAGTTTGGTGGATTGTATCACGTTATCCGAACCAAGCACATAGCTTAATATACAATCAACAGTACCTTCATGGGCAACAACAGCAACATTTTCAATATTTCCGTCATTCAGATTTTCCAGCTCATGCATGAAGGAAATTATCCTGTCCATCATTTCTTCTGACGATTCTCCGCCGAAATACCTGTAATCATGTTTTTCTTTTGCTTCTTTATATAATTGCCCATACTTTTCCAGGCACTGTTCCGGAGACTGGTATGCAAGTTTTCCAACATTGATTTCCCTAAGCTTGCCGGAGAAATTATATGAGTAACCCGGAAGCGCACCTTCTGCTGTCTGTCTTGCTCTAAGCAAATCACTTACATATACCAAATCAAATTTTATATGTTTTATCAGGCTTCCGCACAGTTTCGCCTGCTCATGCCCCAGCTGTGTCAGTGGCGGATCCCCCCATCCGCAGTGCAGACCCAGCTTGTTTGTCTCGCTCTCACCATGCCTGATGATATATAATTCCATTATTCACACCTCATGTTTTTTCCTTTTATTTTATATATATTATTATATCTAATTCCCTTGCCCCTACAGTTTTCAACTAAATTCTTTTTCCGACAGAATCCCTGATAATCAGCTTAGGTTCCAAAATTATCTTTTTAATGCTTTCTTCGGGCTTTTTTAACCTGTGCAGCAATAATTTGCAGGCTTCTACCCCCATTTTTTCTTTACAGATTTGAACGGTAGTCAGTGCAGGTATTACATGCTCTGAAATTATTGAGTGTTCATATCCGACAACAGAAATATCATCGGGTATTCTGATTTTAATATCATACAGATAACGCATTGCACCGGCTGCAATGCTGTCACTGGCACAAAATACCGCCGTCATTTCCACTCTGGAGTTCCAAAGGCTTTTCATTTCCGTATATCCACTCAATCCGGTAAATTCTGCCTGACGTATCAATCTTTTATCGGGTTCAATTCCCGCTTCTTTCAAGGCTGTAGAGTAACCTTCAAGTTTTTTTTCCGAGGTTTTGCTGTCATAAGGCCCGTTGATAAATGCAATTTTTCTGTGACCATAGTCTAATAAGTGTTTTACTGCAATGTAAGCTGCTTTACTTATGTCAACATCCACCGAATCAAACATCTGATGTTGGCTTCCTATCATTACTGCCGGAATTTTCTTTTGAGTAATGCTCTCAATCAGAACATCATTTATCAGGCCGCCTATAATAAACAAACCGGCACATCTGTTGTGTTTTACTATTTGTGGAAGACCGTCCTTTTGCTCTATTACGTGAAACCGTTCACTTATGAGACCATAGTTTGTTTTGGCCAATTCGGACGAGATTCCTGTCAGGGTATCATAATAAAATGTTTCTGTAACAGAATCAAAGAGATAGGTCCCTTCTGAGAGATTTTTTGTTGCGAATATCAAGCCCAGTATTTGCTTTTTTCTTGTTGTAAGCTCCCTTGCAGAAACATTTGGGGTATAATTTAGCTTTCTGATTGCAGCCAGTACTCTTTCCCTGGTTTCGGGCTTAACCGCATTACTGTTGTTAATTACCAGCGAAACTGTACTTTTGGAAACCCCTGCTTCTCTTGCAACATCAAAAAGTGTAACCGACATAATGGCTTCATTTCACTTCCTTATTTTAATATCTCTCAGAAGGATATCGTCTGATTTAATAACCTGTCTTTAGTCTTTAGTCATTTTGGTTTAGTAGTTAAGTATTGCACCGTTTTCTTTCAGTATTTTTACAACATCGCTGGCATCCACTTCAGCCGGCTTTACACCTTTATTCACCGCAACTGCTGCTCCTACGCCTGCTGCCTCACCAATAGCCATGCAGGTAGGCATTACTCTTGCTGAACTTAACACAACGGCATCCATTGAAATGCATCTTCCGCTGAACATAAGATTATCAATATCCTTGCTTACCAGGCATCCATATGGAATTCCGTATGCCTTTTCAAGGCGTTTAATTATTGTACCTGCACCGCCGCCGTCATGTATATCAATAATGTATGAACCAAGTGCAACAGTATCTTCGGGTATATCTCCAACCACAATTTTATCTTCGGTAAGCTGTTTAATACCGGCAAAGCGCCTGGTTTCCCTGACACCCAGGGTAGGGAATATGCGTGTAATATAGCAGTTTTCAAATCCGGGTACATATTTCCTTAATGTCTCGGTCAGCTTTGGAATCTGGAAATGCCCTTCTATTTCAGCACGGGTTATGTCAAATACATTGCTTCCGTCCACGTTCAGGTGGCGTGTGCTGTTAACATTCACTTCACCGGGTATTAAGCTGTTGATGTAAATAAAGGTATCCCTGTCAACCGGCAATTCGCCCTTAGCCTTAAGTTGAGAAAACAGTTTCCTTAAACCTACGAAAACATGGTTAGGTGTTGACTTAATATGGTCTGGGTTGTAGTCTCTGGGAACTTCCATGGTGTCTCCCAGGATCATTTGCTCAGGGTCTTTGGAAATAAACTCATGGAATTTCTCCAGATTTACATTTCCAAGCGTAAACATAAGCGTAGGCGGCTGCATTACGCCCGTACCCTTCTGCCCTTTTTCATAATGGGCACCTGCAAGATATCCTACATCACCATCACCGGTTGCATCAATAAACACTTTTGCTTCCACTTCAATACGGTAGCCCTTGCCGAACAAAGTCAATTTCCTGATTGAACCGTTTTCTACATCTGCATCAATAACTTCAGTATTCAACAGGATCTCAACACCGGCTTCGAGGCACTTTTCGAAAGCAACCAGCTTGAACTCTTCATGATTGTACAATGTTACAGAGTTATGCATCGGGCAACGGCTATGACCATAGCATGCATTCCGATCCATAAGGGTATCAACCAGTTCCTGTGCAAAACCGGCAGTTACCTGGATACCATTTTTGTCAAGATACCCGAGCAATGGCAAACCAATCGCCAGGTTACCTCCTAAATACCCGTTTTTCTCAACAAGCAGTACCTTTGCACCTCTGCGTGCTGCAACAATGGCTGCCGGAAGCCCCCCCGGTCCGGCACCAATCACAACAATATCATACGATTTACTTACTGTATTCATAATCAATGCTCCTTTTTTAAGTAGATAAAATTCGTAAAATATATTAAATTCCCAGAAATACTGGATATGTCAGATCCGTTGATTTTTTCTCCTGTTAATGTTCAAGAAATCTCAAACAAGAGACAGGCAGTAGTTTGCAATATCATACCCCATTTTTGCTATACTGTCCTTTAACGGTTCAGGAAGTCTTTTGCTTTCATTATGCGTTTCGAAATTAAAATCCCCTTCATAACCAATTTCTTTTAACACGGGCATAATTGCATGCCAGTCCACTGTTCCATGGAACGGGAACATATGGTCATCGGTTTGTCCCCTATTATCATTAACGTGGGTGGCTTTCAGTCTCTTGCCAAGGGTTCTGAGTGCCATTGTCTGATCGGTATAAAGCAGGTTGGCATGGCCAAAATCCCAGCAAACACCGACATTTGAATCGTTAAATGCATCTACAAGCTCACAGAGCTCATAGGCAGTACCGGCGAATCTGTGTTTCTTTTTATTTTCGGTCATGTTTTCAAACGCAATACCCACATTGTACTTATTAGCCAATTCAATGGTACCGCTGTAAAATTCGATATTCTTTTCTATATTGGCTTTTGTATTTCCCAAATCACTTATTCTTAATTCGACCGGATGCAAAACAGCCCATTTCACTCCAAGAACAGAACTTGCAATAATGGAACGGCGCATCATTTCATTGAAGTGTTCAAGCATGTCCGCCGACTGTTCCTCTAGATCGCCCGGAAGATAAACAGGATGGGACTGCGAAAACTCAACCCCTTCTTTCTCTGCCTCTTCCCGCAAATCATACATTAATTTTTCCCAGTTGTCATCTGCAAGCTCGGTTTGCCCTGTCAATGCACGGCAAAAGCAAATATCCTGTACTGTAAAACCTGCAGCTTTGCATCTTTTCATTGATTCAAAGAAAGAAGTGTATTCACCGTTGGCTTTAAATCCGAAAAAACCTGTCATTAATGATGCTCTCATTTTATATCACCTTTTTATCTAAAATACGTGTATTGGAGCGTTCCAAATTTTTTGTAAAAAAATTTACCTGTTAACTTTATCTTTTGTAATTGGAACGGTCCAATACCGTCTTAAAAATAAAACACCGTGACTCAGTGTTTCTTTATATAAAATATACTATCACTAAGACCGAATGAAGTCAATAAAAACACTGAGTCATATATTCGTTATTTGTTCTTTCCAAATAATGCTCTGTATCCTCCTGTTATATTCAATACATTGAATCCGTTCTGGCTTAGAATCCTGTCGGCTATGTATCCCCTATAACCGACCTGGCAGTAAACAACTATTGTTTTGCTTTTGTCCAGTTCGGTAAGTCTTTCTCTCAACTCATCAACAGGTATATTAACAGCACCTTCAATATGGCCTTTGCTGTATTCCCTTTGGGTTCTTACGTCAACCAGTATGTAATCTTCTTTATTAAGCTGTTCGGAATCATCCCATGTAATAAGATGGGACAACCCTGCAAGACAGTTTTGAGCCACAAACCCCGCAATGTTAACAGGATCCTTGGCTGAAGAATAGGGCGGCGCGTATGCAAGTTCCAGCTCTGCCAGATCATTTACATTACCATTAAGCCGCATCGCCGTTGCAATAACATCAATTCTCTTATCCACACCATCGCTGCCTACTGCCTGTGCGCCCAGAATCTTCCCCTGATCATCAAACATCAGTTTCAATGTCATCTGCGACGCCCCAGGGTAGTACGAAGCATGGGACATAGGGTGAACATAAATTGATCTATATGGTATATTAAACCGCTTTAAAGTTTTCTCGTTATTGCCCGTGCATGCGGCAACCAGGCTGAATACCTTGATTATCGAGGTTCCCTGGGTCCCTTTGTACACAGAGTTATATCCGGCAATATTATCAGCCGCAATCCGGCCCTGCTTGTTTGCCGGGCCGGCCAAAGGAATTGCTGTTTTCCTGCCGTTTATGAAGTCAACAACTTCAACAGCATCACCAACAGCATAAACATCTTTTATGCTTGTCTCCATTTTTTCGTTTACAATTATATGCCCCTTTTGTCCAAGCTCAATGCCGCTGCCCCTGATAAAATCCGTGTCAGGGATTACGCCTGCTGCCAGTACGACAAAATCGGCACTTATCATTTCCCCTGTCGATAATGTGACTTCAACTCCATTGTCCTTTTCAGTAATGGCAGTTACCGATGTATTTAAAATTAGATTTACACCGTTTCGAACCAGCTCTTTTTCCAGCAGAATTGCAATGTCTTCATCAAATTGAGCAAGGATTTGAGGATACAGTTCAATAACGGATACAGCTACGCCCCTTTGAATAAGGTTCTCGGTAATTTCAATGCCAATAAAACCCCCGCCAATTACAACAGCTTTTTTCATTCCCTTCTCGTCTATAAAGGACTTAATAGTATCGGTATCGGGAATATTTCTCAGCTTCAGTACTTTTCCACTGTTTATTCCGGGAATATCAGGCCTGAACACCTTTGTTCCGGGTGACAAAACCAGGTAATCGTAGCTTTCTTCATAAACCCCCCTGGTTTTACTCATTACAGTAACTTTTTTATCTTTTGTGTTTATGTTAATAACTTCACTTTCGGTTCTTACATCTATATTAAACCTTGTTTTCATAGCCTCTGCGGTCTGAACAAAAAGATTGTTCCTGTCCTTAATTATATCTCCTATGTAATAAGGAAGTCCGCAATTGGCATATGAAATATACCGGTCTCTTTCAAGTACAATTATCTCCGCCTGTTCATCCAATCTCCTGAGCCTGGCAGCCGCAGATGCGCCTCCTGCCACACCACCGACTATCAGTACTTTCATTTCTTGTTAAACCTCCAGCAAAGAAACTTATCATTACCTTCACTTTAAAATATATACTAATTTTACTGTTTCTTCCATAGCTTATCCGTTCAATTTCATAAGTTTTAACCCAACATTTCTCACTCTACAATAGTAACACCATTCAATGTTGACATTTGAATGATGAGATCGTTTTTTGTCAGACTTTTAGGAAGCTTTACCGAGAAACGTACTACCATAAAGTCATCTTCTTCATCTTCAATATCTACATTGTTAATATTGGCTCCGATTTTACCAATATATGATGCTACCTCGCCAAGTTTGCCGGGTCTGTTTTCAATTCTGACACCAATGTCAGTTATGGCGTCCTCTTTTTCCATTAAAACCTTTTCAAACTTTCGCAGCGTTCTAAGGGTTATAAATACAATTGCTGCAGCAATTACAGCAGCAGTATAAAAACCTGCACCAGCTGCAAGACCTATACAGGCTACTGCCCATAAGCTGGCTGCAGTAGTCAGTCCTTTAACACTGACACCCTGCTTTATAATGGTACCTGCACCAAGAAAACCAATACCGCTTATTACCTGTGCTCCAAGTCTTGCAGGATCGAGATTTGTTAACCCCTGATATTTCTGGAATATATATTCCGACAATACCATAACAAGAGAAGATCCCAAAGACACCAACACGTGTGTTCTTAGCCCTGCGGCGCGTTTTTTGTTTTCTCTTTCAATACCAACAATTCCTCCAAGCAAGGCTGCTACAAACAGGCGTAATGCAACAACACCAATAGACAAGTCACCAAACCTCCCTTCTAAAAAATTTTGAAATTAAAAAAGTCACATTTCGACATGGCTGTATATCAGGCCAAATGAAATGCGACTCCGGTTCTCCTGATATTTAAAACTTATATATATTCTAAAATATAAATATGATATTTTCAATTACTTTGTTAATAACAATTACATTACAAACCTAAATTCCGACTTATTTCTACCATTTTCTCGAGCTGCCGCCTCCACCGCTGCTCCCTCCGCCACCGGAATAGCTTCTTCCGCTGTGGCCGCTTCTGCCTCCACTATGGCCGCTTCCGTAGAACCCTCCTCCGCTGTGCCGGTTTGAAGAAGCTGCCATAATTAAAAACTTTGTTATCCTTCCTCTAAAGAATATAATGTCAACAAGAAACAGAATAATAATGAACAATACAATTATAAGGTCACCGGTATCAGCATCTTCATCAGATGAATAATCATCAGAATACTGATATCCACCCGATTCATATTCAATACCGTACTCGGCATACACCTCATTTATAACCGGTATTTCAAGCAATCCAACGTGTTTCGGGCAAAACGGCTGATGGACTTTGTTATGAAAATCCAAAGTATACTCTAAATTCTAATAAGACCCCTAAAACTAAAAAATTATTAAATAAAGTTTAATACTTTTTACTGGATTTGAAACACCAGTCAATTACGGTTGGTGTTTCTTTTTTTGGGATAACTGGGAAGCTCGGAGGGACTGATATTTTGGCATGATTTAGGATTATTGGTACAATTGGGAGCAAATTGCCCCCTAGACTTACCTTCACCCATGTATAGTAAAAGCAAATTCTAGCACCGCTCGATCCCGGTAACATGCGGTTTGGCCCAATTGGTTGTACCACTTTTGAGAAAATTAGTTTGTTGGCACGTGGCTTGCATCAATATTAAGACGAAACCGTGTGGTAGGTAATCATGGGGGGTGGTATATTGTCAGAGATGCGTGAAGTTGTTGAGAAGTTCCGGCACATTGACCAACGATATGAATCTGGCGGTGGCCAAAAGGGCATTGATAGGCAACACGCACTTGGCAAACTTTATGTCCGCGAACGAATTGACCGCCTATTTGATAAAGGCACTTTTGTAGAAATTGACCGATTCGTCGAACATCGTTGCACCAACTTTGGAATGGATAAACGGGAGGGCCCCGGCGATGGTGTTATTACCGGTTACGGTAAGATTGACGGGCGTATAGTGTATGTCTACGCCGATGACTTTACAGTCTTCGGCGGTACTTTAGGAGAAATGCATTCTAAAAAAATTTGCAAGGTACTAGACTTGGCCCTGGAAACTGGGAACCCGGTAATCGGGTTGCATGACTCCGGCGGTGGGCGGATCCAAGAAGGTGTAGATGCTAAGCATGGTTACGGTGAGATATTTTTCCGCAATTCCATTATGTCCGGTGTAGTCCCACAGATTTCGGCTATTATGGGACCTTGTGCCGGCGGCGCAGTCTATTCTCCAGCCCTTACGGATTTTATCATTATGGTCAACAAAACCAGCTACATGTTCGTAACCGGCCCTAATGTCTGTAAGACGGCCCTAAATGAAATTGTAACCGAGGAAGAGCTTGGCGGAGCATATACCCAAAACGCCATCAGTGGTGTGGCTCACTTTATGGAAGAAAATGAGCAGGATTGCTTCCGGACCATTAGGAAGTTGCTCAGCTATATCCCTTCCAACAACCGGTTGCCGGCCCCTGTAGTAAAAACCGATGATCCTCCGGATAGAGTTGCAGAGGAACTGCTTGACATTGTGCCTGTAGAGCCCAACCGGGGCTACGATATGAAGGAAGTAATCAACCTGATTTTTGACAAGGATTCTTTCTTGGAAATTCAACCGCTGTTTGCACCGAACATAATTATCGGTTTTGCCCGTTTGGACGGACAATTGTAACACGACACATAGTTTGAGAAAATCCCATCTTCGTCGAGAAACGCCGAAATGCCGTATAAATTAAGGCTTCCGGGGATTTTTGCGTGGTGGCAGCGACGACAAATAGTTTGAGAAATTTGGTGAGCCCGTGGACATTTTGGCCGTTTTGGGGTGTTTTTAAAAGGTGTAATTTTGAGACCGTTTAAACCCGCTTTAAATCTGGTTTAAGACCGTTTAAGAGAGCATGTTTTGTGGACGTTGGTGTCCGCAGTTGGTGGACGATTGCGGAACTATTGCGGAACCATCATTAAGGTATTAAAAAATGCCGTCGAATCCTTATAAATCAAGGGGTTGACGGCATTTTTGCAAAGGGGGCGATTGCGGAACCAAAAACAGCGAAAAAACTGTGTATAACCTGTGGATAACTACGGTTTGCAGGCCTGGCAGGGCCGGTACCCGGCGGCGACGGCCTGGTCGCGGGTGTCAAAATAGATGGCGTTAGGATTTTCTTGGCATAGCGACAGCTCAGCTCGTGAAATACGCCGGCCCTGCCGTTGCCGATGTAACCGGTCGCCTGGGCGACACAGTCATCGGTGGCAACAGTCGGCACGGAGGTTTATCCGACCAACGGGCTTACGATGTCGGTAATGAGCGCGCCGGCGACGATAAGGACGGCGATCAGCGCAGTGCTTAATATTTTATTCTTCATTAAAGGCACCTCGCCTTCTGATTGGTTGAAAAAATCGCAAAAGCACCAAAAAGTTTCGCGGAAATTTGCAATTCGCTTGACAAACATATGTAAAATATGTAAAACGCTTGACTTTTTTTAGTCAAGCAGATTGCAAAAATCAGGGGTTTTAGTCAAGTGAACAGTTTAAAGCTTGACTGAATAACAAAAATTCCCAGGCGGGCGGCTTCCTCCCGCCTATTTGTGCTGCAGCTTGCGCCGTCATGCGTGCTGTTTTTTTTCTTCGGCGGCTGCGCTGAGTTCGCCGAAAGCCCGTTTAAACTGAATCTTGGCCCAGCCGCGCAAATCCGGGTCGCCGCTTTCCATGAGTTCTTTCAAAACGTCTATCATCATTTTTAAGTCGGGGTCAAATACGGCCTCGACTTTTTGCGTTTGTGGCGATAAGTTTTGCATGGTGGCTTCTCCTTTTAATATCCAATCAACCGTAACACCATAAAGTTCTGATAATTGAACAAGAGCCCATGCACTAGGAAAAAATTTTGCATTTTCCCAACTACTAATATTTCCTTTCGACAGGCCAGTGTTCTCTTCAACCGCAGCAACTGTTAACTTAGCATTTTCGCGTGCTTGCTTGAGACGCTTTGCTACAGCTTTAAGCAAATCAAGCGGCGGCGGCCGCGCCTGCCGCGGTTAAGCCCCCCTTGGCTACAGCCGAAGCAATGGCAGTGGCCAAGACGGCCAACCCTGACAATGTTGCTGCGGCGGTTAAAGCTCAAAAACGAGCAATCTCCGGGCAAACGAGGCGGCAGCTGGACTATTTGCAGCAGCTTTTCCAAGACGGGCAATATGAGCGCACCGCCGCCGAGGTTGCCAAGCTTTGGCCTGAACCGGCTACGCGGCCGGTACAGGCCGCCAAGCTGCTCGCGGAAAGTTATGCCAGGCTGGGGAAAAACGCGCAGGCCCAGGCCGAGTACCAAGCAATTGTCGGCAAGCAGCCTGACGATTTAGAGGCCCAGGTTGGCTTGGCGTATACACTTATTTACGGCGGGCAGGTATGGGAAGGATTGCAGCTATATGATAAGGTGCTAAGGCTTAAACAGGAAAAATACGCCGCTATTGCACTCGAAGATGCTGTCGCGCTATTGGCTCAAGGCAACGTCATTGGGGGGCGGGCACTATTTGAAAAAATAATCGACTATTACCCCAGCCGGACAGATTACCAAACGCGTTATGTCCAAGCGCTGGCAATGTATAAATGGGAACAGCCGGCAATCGCAAATTGGCAAAAAATAGTAGCCGCAGGCGGCCAAGACCAGCTGCGAAAGGTGCATGAGCAAGCTGTGGCGCTTGCCAGGCAGGGAAACTATGATGAGGCCATCACGCTGCTAGACTGGCTGAAAAAACAAG
>ENA-OWOZ01000262-OWOZ01000262.1-bioreactor-metagenome-genome-assembly--contig:-NODE-262-length-73648-cov-5.242242_pt1 | contig 73648 bp, 67 predicted proteins | sample MGYA00238140_ERZ651804 | MGnify/ENA primary metagenome ERZ651804 (study PRJEB26910, sample SAMN07631232) | bioreactor metagenome | isolation source: Switchgrass digestor | place: USA: Dartmouth...
TTATAATATTTATAATCTCTAAAAGAGCTTATAGAAATATAATTTTAGAAACTACGCAGTAGTTTCTTCCTTAACTGCTAACTGCACATTATTAACTGTAAACTAAAAGATTGCTTCGCAATCTTTTATAATTGTTCATCTATTTCATATAATTTATACTCTTCAATTACTTCTATTAATATATCTGCATATATTAATTCTCCATTTTCGTTTTTTACAGTTGCATAACCTGCTTTTTCAAGAGCCTCTGCCTGTCCTTTATAATCCTTACTGTCAAAAAGCCCATTTTCAGCATACCTAGAGTTCTCATATAAAAACTTTCCGTGATCTTTAATTGAAGCCTTATAACTATCATAAGCTCTAAAATTAGCAATGATTCTATCTTCATAATTTTCCATAGTTTCAAAAGCTACTACTTCTCCAGTATAACTTTCATCAGCCTTTATTCCAAATAAGTTATAGTATTCTCTAGCTAAAGTAGATTCTCCAAAATCCGATTCCACTATTGCTTGTGCAATTGTAATAGAAGGAAGTATTCCATATTTTTTATAATTAGCTAAGGCACCTTCTTTTAGCATTTCTATAAATTCTTCTTTTGAAACAATAGTTTCATTCTTCCTATTTTTTGAAAGTATGCTAAAAGTAAAAATAAAACTTAAAGTAAAAAATATAAATACTATTAATATTATTATTAATTTCCTTTTTGTATTCCTTCTATTACTAATAATTTTATAACTTTCTAAACCTTTATATGTTCCAATTTCCCTCATATTCCCCTCACACTCTATTTAAAATATAAGCTATAAATCCCAATAAAATTTATACATAAAAAATAAAAACTTATAACCTTTTATTACAATTAATATATAAAAGCAATTTATTAAATTACTCACTAATACTATAGTAGTATATTAATAATATATTAATAATATATTAATGAATATTTTTCTTTTTCTTAAAGTATATTTTTTATAATAATATAAAATAATAAATATTTTACTATTTTTTCATTAATTTTTCTTTAATAAATCAAAAATTATATTTAGGAGGTTCCAATATGCATTTCCATCTATATGATTTAATATTATTATTTTTCATATATTCATTTCTTGGTTGGTGTTTGGAAGTTTCTTATGCGGCTATTAAGACTGGTAAATTTGTTAATAGAGGATTTTTATATGGAACAGTTTGTCCAATATACGGATTAGGAGCTCTTATTGTAATAATTTCTTTAAACCCTATTAAGAACAATATATTATTATTATTTTTAGCTTCTATTCTGCTTACCAGCTTTCTAGAATTCCTTGCTGGTTTCCTATTAGAAAAAATTTTTCAAAATAAATGGTGGGACTATTCTGATCTTCCCTATAATTTAAAAGGATATATATGTCTTAAATTTTCTATTTATTGGGGAATTGCTTGTATATTTATTATAAAATTTATACAACCTTTTATTTATACATTAATTAATGCTATACCTATTATTCTTGGTAAAATTATAATTATGCTTCTGATATTATTTATTATTGTAGACATTATTGCTACAATAATAACAGTATTAAACCTCAATAAAAGATTAAAATTGATAAGTGAAATTTCAAAAAATATAAAGAGACTTTCAGATGAAGTCGGCCAAACAATTTCCGATACAAGCTTAAAGGTTTCAGAAAAAATTTCTCCTATTAAAGAAGATTTAAATATAGGCATATTGAAACTTGATGAACTGAGATCAAAATATAAGGAATTATTTGAAAAAAATATACGAAGTCATAATAGAATATTAAAAGCTTTTCCAAGCTTAAGATCAAAAAAATATAACTTAATCTTAGAAAAGCTGAAAAATTATCATATAAAAAAATAAATATTTGGTGCAGATGGCGGGACTTGAACCCGCACGAGGCTTCCCTCGTCACCCCCTCAAGATGATGCGTCTGCCATTCCGCCACATCTGCATATTTTGCATAATTTATTTTAAAATATTTTAATAAAACTTTCAAGAGAAATAATAAGTCAATTTATCTTTTTATAAATTTAAATAAGGAGATATAAAGCCATTGTATATCTCCTTATTTTTAACTTTTAAAATGCTAAAATAACTAATTTAAATCTATTAATTGTTAATTGATATAACAATTGATCCATATGGTCCTAAAAACGCCTTACTTCCTTCAATTTTATTTTCTTTAGAATTAGTTAAAAGAACTTCATCTATTTTACTCAATTCTTCACATTCTACAAAGGTACTTTCTTCATAAAAATTACATAAAACCATAATTTTTTTATCATCTTTTTCCCTTATATAAGCTAACACTTGTGAATGATCTTCTAATATAGGTATAAACTTTCCTTCTGAGATTACCTCATTTTCCTCTCTCAATTTAATTAGCTTCCTATAATAATTTAAAATTGAATTTTCATTTTCTTCTTCTGATTCAACATTTATTTCATTATAATTTTTAGCTGCATCTATCCAAGGAGTTCCTTTTGTGAAACCTCCATGCTTTTCCTTATTCCATTGCATAGGTGTTCTTGAAGTATCTCTTGATCTATTGTTTAAAATATTTAATACTTCTTTTTCTTCTATTCCCTTTTTTAATAATATATCATAAGCATTTAAAGATTCTACATCTCTAAATTTTTCTATACTTTCAAAGTTTGGATTTGTCATTCCTATTTCTTCACCTTGATATATATAAGGAGTTCCTCTCATTAACTGAATTGCTGTACCTAACATTTTAGCTGATTCTTCCCTATATACTGTGTCATTTCCAAACCTTGATACTATTCTTGGTTGATCATGATTGCACCAGAATAAGGCATTCCATCCATTTCCCTTTTCCATTTCAACTTGCCATGTAAATAGTAAGTTTTTAAGCTTTTTAAAATCAAAAGGCATTAATTCCCACTTTTTATCGTTTTTATAATCTACTTTTAAATGGTGGAAATTAAACACCATATCTAATTCTTGATTATCAGGATTGGTGTACTTAATACAATTTTCTATATTAGTTGATGACATTTCCCCTACAGTCATTATACTTTCATATTTTGAAAATACTTCCTTATTCATAAGATTTAAATATTCATGAATTCTAGGTCCATCTGTATAAAATCTTCTTCCATCCCTATTGGCATTTGTATAATCATCATCTAAAAATCTCTGATCCTTAGATAAGAGATTTACAACATCTAACCTAAAGCCATCAACTCCCATATCAAGCCAATATCTCATAATTTTAAAAATTTCTTCTCTAACCCTTGGATTTTCCCAATTTAAATCAGCTTGAGTAACATCAAATAAATGTAAATAATATTTATTTAAACTCTCAACATATTCCCAAGCCGATCCTCCAAATTTTGAACTCCAGTTGTTAGGCTTATCTCTCCAAATATAGAAATCATGATATGGATTATCTTCCCCTTTTAAAGCTTCCTTAAACCAATAATTTTCTGTTGATGTATGGTTAACAACCATATCCATTATTAGTTTCATACCTCTTTTATGAGTCTCGTCTAAAAGTCTCTTAAAATCTTCAATGGTCCCAAACATTTTATCAATGTTATAATAATCTGCTATGTCATATCCATTATCATTTTGAGGTGACACATAAATAGGTGTAAGCCATATAACCTTTACCCCTAAACTCTTTATATAATCCAATTCTTCTATTATTCCTGCTATATCTCCTATTCCATCTCCATTACTATCTTTAAAACTCTTTGGATAAATTTGATATACTACTGATGATTTCCACCAATTATTATTATTCATAACTTCACCTCTTGCAAATAATAGGTGGTTGCAGCGAAGCTACAACCACGTTAATTTAATTCATTGTTGCACTTTCTTTAGCTTCAACTAACTCATCAAAATCTTTTGAGTATTTTTTATCAAATACAAATGTTAAAGCTGCTGGAACGATTACTGCTACTATCATAGCGATTATAAATTGTACCCAATATTGAGGTTGTATTGCTAAGAAGCCTGGTAATCCTCCTATACCAATTGAGTTAGCTAAAACTCCAGTAAGTATTGATACTACTGCTGCTGATGCTGATCCAATTAATGCTGCATAGAATGGATATTTATATTTTAAGTTAACACCAAACATTGCTGGTTCAGTAACTCCAAGCCATGCTGAAATACCAGCTGATGCAGCTACAGATTTAAGTTTTGCATTCTTTTTATAAATAATTAACATTGCAACTGCTGCTGAACCTTGAGCTATATTACTTAAAGCTATTAGAGGCCATATCATTGTTCCTCCATTATTTGCGATAAGTTGTAAGTCTACAGCTATAAATGTATGATGTAATCCTGTAATAACTAATGGTGCATATAATAATCCAAAAATTATTGCTCCAAGTAATTTAATAGGTCCAGTTAATAAATAATTAAATACAAGTGCTATATTATCACCAAGTACTCTTGATACTGGTCCTATAACAATATAAGACAATAATAAAGTTACTAGCAATGCTACAAATGGTATAATAATCATTTTTAATACATCTGGTATATACTTACGTAAAGAAAGTTCTAATTTGCTTAGTAAAATACCTGATAACATAGCTGGAATTACTTGTGCTTGATAACCAACCTTATCAATTGTAAATAGTCCAAAATCCCAGAATGGAACTGTTCCTTCTTGTACAGCTGCTGCATAGCCGTAAGCATTTAAAAGTTGTGGTGATACTAAAGTAATACCTAAAACAATACCTAAAATTTCTGAACCACCAAACTTTTTAACTGTTGACCAAGTTATTGCAACAGGTAAGAAGTGGAATATCGCTTCTCCTAATATCCATAAGAAACTATGAATTTCTGCTAACACTGGATATAGATCTGTAAGAGCTTGAGTTCCATCTCCAAAGATCTTCATGTCACCTATAATATTTCTAAAACCTAATATTAAACCACCTGTTATAATTGCTGGTAAAATTGGAACGAATATTTCAGCTAGTCCACTTATTACTCTTTGTAAAAATGACATATTTTGTTGAGCAGCTTTTTTAGCTTCTTCTTTTGATACTCCTTTTACACCAGATACCTCTACAAATTCATCAAAAAATGCTTTAACTTGATTTCCAATGATAACTTGGAATTGTCCAGCATTTGTAAATGTACCTTTTACAGTTGGTAATTTTTCAATTTCTTTTACATTTGCTTTTCCTTCATCTTTTAATACAAACCTTAACCTTGTCACACAGTGACTAAGACTTGCAATATTTTCTTTTCCCCCAACAAGTTCTAATAGGTCTAAGGCTTCTTGTTTAAATTTACCCATTCTCCTCACCTCATATATAAAATTAATATTTTTGATTACGATTACATTATATCTTGTTTAAACATGCTTGTCAATAGTTGTTTAAACATGTTTTTAAGAATTTTTTAAAATTTATTCAATTTTTATTTTGCTTTATAGATGCTATAATATACATAGACTATTTATTAAAGGAGAACTGTTATTCTATGAAACAAGTTAAATACACAGAAATATATGACTACTTAAAGAATAAAATTATTTCAAATGAATATAAGGCTGGTGAAAAAATTCCTTCTGAAAATGAATTAACAGCATTATTTAACGTAAGCAGAAATACAGTAAGAAGGGCCATAGATAAGCTTTCCTTTGAAGGCTTTGTAACAAGTGTTCATGGAAAGGGAGTATTTGTTATAGAAAAACATCAACTTAAATTTCTAGTTGGTGGACTTCAAAGCTTTAAGGAAGCCTCTGAAACAAATGAAGTTTTATATTCTACCAATTTACATACTTTCGAAGAGATAATAATAGATGAAAAACTTTCAAAAATTACTGGTTTTCCTTTAGGATCTAAAGTTTTTCATATTATTAGATCAAGAAATATAGATGGTGAAGAAACAATTCTTGATATCAACTATTTCCTAAAGGATGTTGTAAATGGACTTTCAAAAGATATTGCTGTAAATTCTATTTATGACTATTTAGAAAATACTCTTTCCTTAAAAATTGCAGGCGCACAAAAAATTGTTTCTGTCGAACCAGCATCTAAATTAGATAAAAAATATCTAGAGCTAAAAAAATATAATTTAGTAGCAATTATTAAAAACTATGTAAATTTAGATGATGGAACATTATTTGAATATACAGAGTCTAGACATAGACCTGATAAATTTATTTTTTCTACATATGCCAAAAGATTATAACTTAAAAAGTGCACTGCGCTTTTTAATGTAGAATGTACATTGTACATTCTACATTAAAAAAAGACTGCCTAGACAGTCTATTTTTTATTATCTTTTAATCTTTTCAAAGTATAATAAATATCTTCTAAATCCTTATCACTTAAATCATCTATATTATCTAAATTATATTTTATAAAATCTATTGTATTTTCCCTAAATCCTCTCTTTTGATTTTTATAACCTTCTTTATTTATAATATATACAGCTATTGTACTTGTTGTAACACTTATAAAACCTACACCTAATATCATTAATAATATGGCTACAATTTTTCCTAAAGGACTTTCTATTAATACATCCCCATAGCCAACTGTAGTAAAGGTTACAAAAGTCCACCAAATAGCATCTATAAAAGACATTTCTTCTAAAAGCGAAATAACAACAGCTCCTAATACAATTATTATAATTGTTAAAATTAATAGATAATTAAATTTATTCTCTTTAACTAAATATTTTATATTATTCTTAAACTTTAGTATTAGTATAAATAAAATAAATAAATTAAATATCAAATTTATATTATAGCCCATAATAGTGAAATTAGATAATTTATCAATATATTTAATTGGAATTGATGAAATTAAATCAACCTTATTATTTAATATAAAATAAATTATATTTTTGCTTTTAAATATTCTAAAAAAATAATCAGTGAAGAAAACAATACATATTATAAAATTTATATATAATAAGGTCTCTTGCACAATATAAGGCATCTTATACATTAATTTTATAATAATTATTACTGAATTCATCAAAGATAATAAAGCAATAAAAGTTTTATGTAAATTAACTTTGCTCATAGTTATTCCCCTTTTAATTACTATTCTCTATATATTCTATAATTCTATTTTTAATAAAATGATATAATTATTGGGAAGTTAACTTACAAAATAAAAAGTGCAAATATAAGGACTAAATTATCTTTGTCAACTTATATTCGCACTTAAGCCTTTTATTATATTATTTTTCCTCTAATATAGAAAATTTATAAACAGTTTCTTTAAAATATTCTTCTCCTTTTCTTAATATAGAATATTTTGTGAATATATTATTTTCTCCAATAGGAGGGCTTTGAGTTTCAATTGCAATGGCATCTCTTTTGTTAGCTTTTCTTCCACAAGCCAATGTCTTATCATCTGGAAAATTTAATGTATATAAAACTACAGATTTTTGATTTGTATATACATCCATTACTCTACCAGATTCTTTATGAACCAATCTTAATTTTAAATTTCCTTCTGGATTTAATATCCAAGGATGATCATAACCTTGTCCAATTGCTAATTGTGGATCATCACTATTTATATCTCTTCCTATTTTCTTTGCAATATTAAAATCAAAAGGTGTATTTTCTACATATAATAATCTGCCAGTAGGAACTTGATTATTATTTAATTCAACTAAAAAATCGCTATTTACATATAGATAATGATTTAATATATCTCCTTTACAATTTCCACTTAAATTAAAATAAGAATGATTAGTTAAATTTACTAAAGTATCTTTATCACTTACCGCTTTATAAGTTATTTTAAACTCATTATTTTCATTTATAGTATATATTATATTAACTTTTAAATTTCCTGGATACCCCTCTTCTCCATCCTTACTATAATAAGATAATAAAGCACTAACTTCATTTTCATTCTCACGAACTTCTACATTAAATATTTTAAAAGTAAATCCATTTGGTCCCCCGTGCCCTTGATTAACTCCATAATTTTTATTAAAGGTTAAAACTTCATCATTTAACTTCGTAGTTCCATTTGCAATCCTGCCTGCAGTTCTGCCAACTATTGCTCCATAATAAGATGGATTAGTAACATAAGTCTCTAAATCCTCATATTTTAAAACTACATTTTCAATATTACCTTTCTTATCAGGTACTAGTATATCCGTAATTACTCCTCCCAAATTTAAAAAATCAATTCCAAATCCCTTAGAATTTCTTAAACTAAAACTAATTATTTCACTATTTTCTCTCATATTTATAAAAACCTTTTCAATACACATAGCACTCTACCTTTCATTAACATTTATAATTTAAATATAATCTTTTTTCCTATTTAAAGTCAATAAATAAATAAAAATAAAAGAGATTCCCTAACTTCCCTTAGGCAATCTCCTTAACTTATAAATATTATTAAATTATTTCATTTATATTCTAAGTCTTTTAATGAGGCTTTTTATATTTATAACTGATGCAACTGCCATGCATATTAAACAATCAATTAATATAAAGGAACCATTATATATAAAAGAATAAACTATCGGTGTCAAATTATAATCTGCAGCATAACTTCCCCAGAATATTACACCAGCAGTAAAGTTAAATACAAACATTCCAAAGAATCCTACTGCTATGGCAATAAATTTATTATTTTTAAAGAAACCAGATAAGCCCACTGCCATGAAAGGAAGAATATAATCAAATATTACCTGAATAGGATGTAAAATATATGCAGGCCCTATAATAAAATTTAGAATACCATACAAGAATCCTGTAAAAATTCCTATAATAGGACCATATATTAATGAAATTAATATTATTGGAAGCATTCCCGCGATTGATGCACTTCCTCCAAATGGCAATTGAAATACCTTAATCATCTCTAATACTACCGTCATAGCAAGAGTTATTGCAATATGAGCAATAAGCCTTGAAGTAAATTCAACTTTTTTCACTTTAATAAATACAAAAAAAATTATTAGCAAACCTATTATGCTTGCTATACTTGTCCAATTAGACATAATTTCTTTAATGTTTTCTAAAATTTTCATAAAAAATCCTCCTTCTCTTGTGCTAAGGAGTAAATATACCTTGATTGTTAATAGAAAAAGCCGTGTTCGCGGGAACACGGCAAAATAAGCAATATACACTTTAATTACTTATTTATGGCTTCCCTACGCTAGTATTATCTATATCAGGTATAAGGGTTAATGATTAAAAAATCATTTCTCAGCCGAAGCACCCCTAGCACATAATTTGATATGATATTATATTTTATTTTCACAAATATAATATCATATTTTTTTGTGTATTTCAAATATATATATTTTTTAAAAGCTTAAATTTAAAAATAACTCATAAACTTTTTATAGAGTCTATGAGTTATTAATTTATAAATATTTTAAAATGATTTTCCCGGAATAATAGCATCTATGATTCCAATAACCAATGCTGCTAATAATGCTCCTATCATTGTAACTCTCATATTAGGAACAATAAATTGTGCAACATATATAATTATTGCTGATATTACAAATCCTTTTAATCCTCTTCCAAATGGAGAAATCTCATCTCCCATCATTTTTTCTACCAAATAATCTAATACAGTAATTACAACTGCTGCAATTAAAAATGACCATAAACCATTTATACTAAATCCCGGAGTAAAAAAAGATGTAATTGCTAAAATTACCGCTACCATTAGAAGCCTTAATATCCATGACATTGCGCCACTTTCTACTTTATTATGTTCCATAAATATTCCTCCTATGTTTTTTTAACTTTAAGCTTTACTAAACAATTATAGTATCTGCATAATTTAAAAAAATATTTATGTTTAATTTTTCTTAACAATGTCATTAGTTACTTTTACTATTAAATCATGTATAAAATTTGAACCTCTACTGACCAATATTCCTGTTAAAATTATTCCAAGATAAGGAATCTTATTATTAATTTTTAATAGTTTGAAAATATCTAAACCCGTAGAAATTGTTATAAGTATAGAAATAACTAAAGCACCTATCTTATCTACACATAACTTTCCATCCTGCCAAACCATTTTTAATGTTTCCCATATACTTTCTGCAAGTATAGAAATTACTATAACAATAAATAAATTTTGCATTTAAACTCTCCTTTTATATTTAAAACTTATTAAAATTTATTCTAAAAAAAGTATTTAAATGCTATTTTTAATATTTAAAATTATTATTTATTTCTAAATTTATTTAAATCTAATTTCCATAAGATTCTTAAATATTAAAAAGAGGTTAACATTAAACATGCTAACCTCTTTGCTTATAATTTCTAAAATAAATAAGGACTTAAAAATAAGGTAAATTTACTTTCGCCTTATTTTAAGTCCTTATATTACTTTGTTGCAAGCAAGCCGTAAGCGGAGTTCTGTATTAAGCAATCATCTATCTAGGCTTATTGTTACCAATAAGCTCAAGCGGCACACCCGGAGACGGAGCGGGCCACCCCATAATGTCTCCCTATTCGGCCTTGCTCCAGGTGGGGTTTACATAGCCATCATGTCACCATGATGCTGGTGAGCTCTTACCTCACCTTTCCACCCTTACCTTAATATTAAATAAAATATTTAATATTAAGGCGGTATATCTCTGTTGCACTTTCCTTCAAGTCGCCTTGACTGGACGTTATCCAGCACCCTGCCCTATGGAGCTCCGACTTTCCTCTCCTAGATCAAGTCTAGCAGCGATTGCATGTCTTACTTGCAAAAAGTATCTTATCATAAATAATTTTATTTTGCAAATACAATTTTTAGTTTACAAAAATTGAAAAATAATAACTAACATAATTAAAATAACCCAGGAATAAAAACCTATTCCTGAAAATAGTAATGTTAATACTATAAGAACAATAACACATATTTTAGCTGCAGTATTTTCTGATTTTGGCGTGCATTTCCCTGCTATAATTCTTTTATTTATACCATGAACAAATTCCTTAAATGTATCTTGAAGAACTTTTGTCCAAGGACTTTTCTTCTTTCTGTAATAATATTTACTCACAATTCTCTCCATAACAAATACTACTCTTATTATTTATATTATAAATTTACAATAATTATGTGAGAATTATAAAAATATATATGGATCCTTAGATTTATTAGATATTAAAACTTCTACATCATTAAATTTTTCTTTTATTTCTTTCATAACTTCTTGAAATACTATCCATTCTGAAGCAAAATGACCTATATCAATAATTGAAATTCCCATTTCTTTATAATCTGATGCAAAATGATAAGTTGTATCCCCTGTAATAATACAATCTGCTCCTTTATTATAGGCTATATTAAAAAATGATGATCCACTGCCATTTATTATTGCAAGCTTTCTTATTTTTTCTTTTCCAATAACTGCTTTTACAGCTTCTATATTTAATTTTTCTTTAATAGAATTTATTAATTCTTCTATGCTTATATCTTCCTCAAGACTTACTAATCTTCCAAGCCCTTCTGATTTATTATCTCTTGAATTTTTATTTATTTCTAACAATTCCCCTTTTCCAAAGCCAAAAATTTTAACAATTGTTTCATTTAGTCCCTTTTCTGCTGAATCTAAGTTTGTATGACTTGAGTAAAGGCTTATATCATTTTTTATTAATTCAATTATTTTTTTACCTAATAAAGTATCAGTTGTTATAGAACTTGGTTTTTTAAAAATTAAGGGATGGTGTGTTATAATTAAGTCCACCTTTTTTTCTTTAGCTTCTTCTATAACTTCTAGAGTACAATCTAAAGCTAATAAAATCTTATTAACTTCTGCTTCTTTATCTCCAACCATTAATCCAACATTATCAAAATCTTCTTTTAAATTTACTGGAGCAAAGTCCTCCATTATATTTATTATATCTTTAACTTTTCTCATAAATCATCATCCTTATAAATAATTTATTATATTAGAAATCAAATCAATTTTATTTTTTATGACTTCTTTTCTTATATTAGCATTCTCTGTATCCTCATTTATATAACTTAAAATGCGTTTATAATTTTCTATTTTTAAATTTAAATAATCTTTTAATAGTGGATGTTTTTCCATTATTAATTTAGGACTTACTTCATAATATATAGGGTCTAATTTAGTATTTTCTCCATTTTTTCTTTTAACCTTGAAAAGTTCATAATAAATATTTTCATCTAAACAAAGATCTTCTTTTATTATTTCATAATTATTATTATATAAATATTCCCTTAAAACCTCTGGATTTTGAGCTGGTTGCAAAATAAGATAATCTAACTCATTAACTTTCTTAATACTATCTTCTAATATATTTACTATTAGGTTACCACCCATTCCAGCTATTATTACCCCATTAGCTTCATTATTGTTTAAAGGCTTAAGTCCATTTCCTAATCTAAATTCTAGTTTATCATCTACTCCCTCCAAAATTGCATTTAACTTTGCCTTATCTAAAGGAAGTTTATTTACATCTGTTGCAATTGCCTTTTTGCAAAGATTATTTTTTACAGCATAAATTGGTATATAACCATGATCTGTACCTATATCTGCCAAAACATCAATATTCTCCATATTATTAATAATAAATTTTAATCTTTTGCTTAGTTCCATTTTTCTACTCCTTGCTAAATAAAATTAGCACCCTTTGGTGCTAATCTAAATAATCCTTTAATTTTTTACTTCTTGAAGGATGTCTTAATTTTCTAAGAGCTTTTGCTTCAATTTGCCTTATTCTTTCTCTAGTTACATTAAACTCTTTTCCAACTTCTTCAAGAGTTCTTGCTCTACCATCATCTAAACCAAATCTTAGTCTTAATACCTTTTCTTCTCTAGGTGTTAATGTATCTAATACATTTATTAATTGTTCCTTAAGCATTGTAAAAGCGGCAGCTTCTGCAGGTGCTAAGGCATCATCATCTGGTATAAAATCTCCAAGATGTGAATCTTCTTCTTCACCAATTGGTGTTTCAAGAGATACTGGTTCTTGGGCTATTTTTTGAATTTCTCTTACCTTTTCAACTGGTAATTCCATAATCTCAGCAATTTCTTCTGGGTGTGGATCCCTTCCTAATTCCTGTAATAATTGTCGTTGAATTCTGATTAATTTATTTATTGTTTCAACCATATGAACTGGGATTCTAATGGTTCTTGCTTGGTCAGCAATAGCTCTAGTTATTGCTTGCCTTATCCACCATGTTGCATATGTAGAAAATTTAAAGCCTTTTCTATAATCAAATTTTTCTACTGCTTTTATTAGCCCTAAATTTCCTTCTTGAATTAAATCTAGGAATAACATTCCTCTTCCTACATATCTTTTTGCAATACTAACAACTAGTCTAAGGTTTGCTTCTGCTAATTTCTTTTTAGCCTTTTCATCTCCTTGTTCTATTCTTGTTGCTAGTTCTATTTCTTCTTCTGATGATAATAAAGGTACTTTTCCTATTTCTTTTAAATACATTCTTACAGGATCATCTATTGCTATACCTTCTGGAATAGTTAAGTCTAAATCTTCTTCCTCGATATTATCCTCGGAAATTTCATCACCAATTATTTCTATCCCCATTGATTCTAATACTTCATAAATTTTTTCTATTTGTTCAGGACTTAATTCTATATGATCAATTTCATCTATTAATTCCTTATATGTTATAGAACCTTTGCTCTTAGCTTTGTCTAGTAGATTTTTAACTACTGCCATTTTGCTGCTTTTGCTTTCACTATCTTTTTTAGCGTCCTTAGCTTTTGTTTTTCCATCTACCATTTTTTTACCTCCTTCCGCTTTTACCACTTAATTCACACCTTTCTTAAGTTGCTCGTTTATCTTATTAATTTCCATTGCTATTCTTATTGTCTCCTCTATTTTTCCTTGTTTTTCAAATATTCTTTGCTTACTTTTCAAGGTCTCTAAATCCTTATTTAATTTATAATTAATTATCTGCTTTATTAAATCTCTAATTAATTTTTTATTATTATTTCCTATTAGAATTTTTTCTTCCTTAATTTTGACTATTTCTTCTAAAATTTTTGCATCAGTAAATCGGGTTTCTAAATAACCTACTATATTATTTATTTTTCCCTTTTTTGCTTCTTTAATTATAGAAAATATCTCTATATGCTCCGGTACAATAAAGTCTTCAATTTTTATTAAATTTTCAATTTCTTCAAAGTATTCATCTTCTAGAGATAATTTTAATAAAGCTCTTTCTGCTTTTAAAAATGGTGGTTCTACATATAATTTTGTTCCATTTTCTTCCTTATTATTCATAAAATTATTTTTATTTATGTTTTTTGTCATTTCTTTTGTTAATAAATCAAATAATGTCTGTTCTCTTATTCCTGTTTTTTCTGATATATTTTTAATATATATATCTTTTTCTAAAGGATTTACATCAGCTAATATCTCAGTTACTTTCTTACCATACTTAACCAAGTCAGTATTATCGTCTAGATTTAAACCTTCTCCAGCTTTTCTAATTCGATAATCTATTAAATTTTCTGCATTTTTAACCAATTCTAAAAATGCCTCTTTTCCATTGTTTCTAACAAATTCATCCGGATCCTTTCCATTAGGTATATTTAACACCCTAACATCAAATCCTACCTCTCTTAGTATATTTAGCCCTCTTAAGGTTGCTGTCTGTCCCGCTACATCAGCATCGTAAGAAATAATAACTTTATCAGCATACCTTCTTAATAAGCGTGCTTGCTCGTGAGTTAAAGCTGTTCCTAAAGATGCAACAACATTTGTTATCCCCTGTTGATGCAATGATATTAAATCCATATAACCTTCTACAATAATAAAATATCTTTCATTCATTTTGCCTTTTAAAGCAAAATTTAATCCATAAAGATTAGTTCCCTTTTGGAATACTAATGTTTCTGGAGAATTTAGATACTTTGGCTTAGAATCGTCTAATACCCTTCCCCCAAATCCAATAACCCTGCCTCTATAATCAAAAACGGGAAATATTACTCTATTCCTAAATCTATCATACTTCTTTCCTGTTTTTACTGAAGCAGAAACTAAACCAGCTTCGTATAATAAATCTTCTTTAAAGCCAAGTTTTTTAAGATGAAGAAGTAGACTGTCCCAGCTATCTTTAGCAAATCCTAAACCAAATTTTTTTATAGTTTCTTCTTTTATTCCTCTTTTTAAAAAATAGTTTTTTGCTATTGTTGAATTTTTTAAATTTGAATAAAAGAATCTTGCTGCTTCTACGTTGACCTTGTAAAGTAGATTTCTTTTTTTAGCCTTAGGATCTTCATTTTTTCTATCAGTATCAATTTGAATATTGGCTCTATCAGCTAAATACTTTACTGCGTCAACATAGGGCAAATTTCTATTCTTCATAATAAATGTTATTACATTCCCTGCTTCTCCACAGCCAAAGCATTTATATATCTGCCTTTCTGGTGATACTGAAAATGAAGGTGTCTTCTCATTATGAAAAGGACATAATCCCAAAAAATTTCGGCCAGATCTTTTTAATTTGACAGTTTCTGATATTACATCAACTATATCATTATATTCTTTGACCTTTTCTAGAATCTCTTCAGAAATCTGCAAGGAGATTCACCTCCTTACTGTAATTTTCGTCAACTTTTATTATTTTCGACATTTTTTATAGAATTCCTTCTGAAATTTTAAAATTTTTTTCTATATATTCAATCTTCTTTATTATTATTCTTTATCAATTTCAAAATTCCTCTTATTTTTTTATTTTATTTAATATATAACTAATTTCGGCACAAAAATCCAATTAAAGGTATTCAAGCAATAATCATCACTCATTCCAGCAATATAATCTGCTACAGCTCTTTTTATTCCTTCTTCTTCTGCAATTTTTCTATATATTCCCTTCAGCTCATTTTCATGACTACAATAATATTCAAGCAGATTTTCTAAAATAAATTGAGCCTTATTTCTCTCCACCCTTAAAATATCCCCTAAGTAAATATTTTTAAACATAAATTTCCTTAGTTCAATCATAGCTTCAAAAACTTCATTACTAAACTTTATATCAATACAATTATTCTCAATAGATTTTATTGAATTATGAATAATATCATTTACTAAAGTATCTATTCTTTCTGAATTGCTTTTTCCTAAAACTTTAATAATTTCTTTTGGTATATCATCTTCACTTAATAAACCTACTCTAATAGAATCATCTATATCATGATTTAAATAAGCTATTTTATCACTTATTTTAACTACTTTTCCTTCTAAAGTTCTAGGATTATTTTCTCCCTTTAAATTAAGACCACTGTGATTTAATATACCATCTATTACTTCTTCTGTTAGATTTAATCCTTCACCATTTCTTTCTAATTTTTCTACTACCCTAACACTTTGCTCACTATGTCTAAATCCTCCCTCTAAAAAGTTATTTAAGACTTCTTCCCCACTATGAGCAAAGGCTACATGCCCTAAATCATGTCCCAAAGCTATAGCTTCAATAAGGACCTCGTTTAATCCTATTCCAACTCCTATAGTTCTTGCAATTTGTGATACTTCCAATGTATGAGTTAATCTTGTTCTATAATGATCTCCAAAGGCTTTAATATATACTTGGGTCTTGTGTTTTAATCTTCTAAAAGCTTTACTATGTATAATTCTATCTCTATCTACCATATAACAGGTTCTGACTTTATCTTCTTCTTCAAATTTTTTTCTACCTTTACTTGCGCTGCTAAAGGCAGCCTCTTTTATTAATGTCAACCTTTCAAATCCTTCTATTTTATTCCTTAGGTTCATATATCTCACCTCTATATTACTTATTCTATATTTTTCTCTATTTTCCTTTAATTAAACATATTTTTAAAATATATATTATTAATAGTATATTTTCCTTTTTATGATAATATCTTAATAATGAAGAATTTTTTAGGAGAGTATTATGAAGAATATATCTACTGAATCAAAAAATGGTTTACTTCCTTTAGATGAAATAAAAGAGAATATATTAACAGAATATAATCTAGTAAATGCTTCCTTAACAAAAATTAAATTCAAGGATACGGATAAGCAAAGAGCCGTATATAGAGTTGACTTTAACGAAAAGTCTTACTGTTTAAAAAAAGTCTATTATGATGAAGAGAATCTTTTATATGTATATTCAGCTTTAGAATGGTGCTATAGAAACGGTATAAATGTTCCTAAACTTCTAGCAACAACAGATGGTAATCGGTATGTAAAATATAAGGATATGCTTTTTATATTAACACCTTGGCTTGATGGAATTAAATGTGATTTTGACAACTTAAACCATATGTTAATTTCTTCTAAAACCTTGGGTAAACTACATAGAATATCACAAAACTTTTATCCTATTGAAGGAAGTTATGAAAGAGAAGCTTTCGAGGATCTTTCTATGAATCTTTCCAAACATTTTAATCAATTATTAAATAGTATAGAAAAAGCTAATTTTTATAAGGATAGATTTTCAAAGTTATTTCTTTATAATATAGATGAAAATCTTGAATTAGCTAAAATCTCTTTAGAAATTGCTTCTTCAATTAATTCTTCAAAGCTTTCCAAATCTTTATGCCATGGTGATTTTGTTAATAAAAACATATTAATTTCTGATGATGGAATATCACTTATTGATTTTGATAAATGTAGATTTGATTATTGCACAAAAGATCTTTCATATTTTTTAAGAAGATTGCTTAAGAGGGAAACTACTAACTGGCAGATAAATCTCACTTTAGATATTTTGAATAGTTACATGGAAGAAAACAGCTTAACTGAAGATGACTTAAAATATATTACTGCCTATATTGCTTTTCCACAAAAATTTTGGAAATTATCAAGAGATTATTATAGGAATATAAAAAAATGTAACAGAAATGCTTTTATTCTTCTACTTGAAAAGTCTATAAAAAGATCAGAAAATCAATTAGATTTCATTTATGAATTTATTAAATCTATTAATAAATTCTACAATGTAAGAATATAATCTAAAACAGTACTTATAAATTCAAAAAAAGATGTTACAACAAATTGTAACATCTTTTTTTGTTATTTTTATTTTCTTGGATTTTTAACTTGCGCTTGAGCAGCAGCTAGTCTTGCAATTGGAACTCTAAATGGTGAACATGATACATAATCAAGTCCTATATTATGGAAGAATTCTACTGAAGAAGGATCTCCACCATGTTCTCCACAAACTCCTAATTTAAGATCAGATCTTGTTGCTCTACCTTTTTCTACTGCTATCTTAACTAATTGTCCAACACCTGTTTGGTCAACCTTAGCAAATGGATCTTGTTCATAAATATTCTTATCATAGTAATGCTTTAAGAATTTACCTGCATCATCTCTTGAGAAACCAAAAGTCATTTGAGTTAAATCATTTGTTCCAAATGAGAAGAATTCAGCTTCTTTAGCAATTTCATCTGCAGTTAATGCAGCTCTAGGAATTTCTATCATAGTACCTACATGATAATCTAATTCAACACCTTTTTCTTCCATTACCTTCTTAGCAGTTTCTACCACTACATCTTTAACATATTTTAATTCCTTAACTTCTCCAACTAATGGAATCATTATTTCAGGAACTATATTATATCCTTTATTCTTTTTAACTTCTATTGCAGCTTCAATTACAGCTCTAGTTTGCATTTCTGCAATCTCTGGATAAGATACTGCAAGTCTACAGCCTCTATGACCCATCATTGGGTTAAATTCATGAAGATTTGATATTGTTGTTTTTAATTCCTCAAAAGTTATACCTAACTCTTCTGCTAATTCACGAATTTCCTCATCTGTATGAGGTAAGAATTCATGTAGAGGTGGATCTAAGAATCTTATAGTAGCAGGTCTTTCTTCTAATGCTTCATAAATTCCAATAAAGTCTTCTCTTTGCATTGGAAGAAGTTTTTCTAATGCTTTTCTTCTATCTTCCTCACTCTTAGCTACTATCATTTCTCTTACTGCCATAATTCTGTCTTCTGCAAAGAACATATGCTCAGTTCTACAAAGACCTATACCTTCTGCTCCAAATTCTACAGCTTGCTTTGTATCTCTTGGAGTATCTGCATTAGTTCTAACCTTTAACTTTCTAATTTCATCTGCCCATCCCATAAATTTAGCAAAATGGCCTGATATTTCTGGAGCTACTGTTGCTATCTTTTCTCCATAAACATTTCCTGTTGATCCATCTATTGAAATGTAATCATCAGCAGTGTAAACTTTTCCACCTACTTCTAGAGTTTTAGCTTCTTCATTAATTACTAAGTCTCCACATCCAGCTACACAGCAAGTTCCCATACCTCTAGCAACAACGGCAGCGTGAGAAGTCATACCCCCTCTTACTGTTAAAATACCTTCAGCAGCAATCATACCTTCAATATCTTCTGGTGATGTTTCAAGTCTTACTAAAACAACCTTTTCACCATTATCTTTTCTTTGCTTAGCTTCTTCAGCTGTAAAGGCAATTTTCCCATAAGCTGCTCCTGGAGAAGCTGGTAAGCCTTTTGCTATTGGAGTTGCTTTCTTTAACTCTTCAGCCTTAAAAGTTGGGTGTAATAATGAATCTAATTGATTTGGTTCTACCTTTAATATTGCTTCTTCCTTAGTTAACATTCCTTCTTCAACTAAGTCAACAGCAATCTTTAAAGCAGCTTGTGCTGTTCTCTTACCATTTCTTGTTTGTAGGAAGTATAATTTTCCTTCTTCAATGGTTATTTCCATGTCTTGCATATCTTTATAATGTTGTTCTAACTTATGAACTATTTCAGTAAATTGCTTATAAATTTCAGGATTTTGTTCCTCTAATTTTGCAATTGGAAGTGGTGTTCTAATACCTGCAACAACATCTTCCCCTTGTGCATTCATTAGATATTCACCATATATCTTATTTTCTCCAGTTGCAGGGTTTCTTGAGAATACAACTCCTGTTCCTGAAGTTTCTCCCTTATTACCAAATACCATTTCTTGAACGTTTACAGCAGTACCCCATTCTCCTGGTATATCATTTAATCTTCTATATACTATTGCTCTTGGATTATTCCAAGATCTAAATACTGCAGTTACTGCTTCAATCAATTGATGTTTTGGATCTTGTGGGAAATCTTCTCCACGTTCCTTCTTATATATTTCTTTAAATCTAACAGTTACTTCTTTTAAATCATCTGCTGTTAAATCAGAATCTAATTTTACTCCTCTGTTTTCTTTTACTTCATCTAATACATTTTCAAACAACCTTTTTTCAATGCCCATAACTACATCAGAAAACATTTGTATAAATCTTCTATAAGAATCATAAGCAAATCTTGGATTATTTGTTAATTTAGCCATAGCTTCTACAGCTTCATCATTTAATCCTAGATTTAATACTGTATCCATCATTCCAGGCATTGAAACCCTAGCTCCAGATCTAACTGAAACTAAAAGAGGATTTGTTAAACTTCCAAATTCTTTACCTGTTATTTTTTCTAGTTCTGAAATTTTTTCATAAATTTCTTCAATGATTTCTTCTGCTATTACTTGACCATCCTCGTAATATTTGTTGCAAGCCTCAGTTGTTACTGTAAAGCCTTGCGGTACTGGGATTCCTAGCGAAATCATTTCTGCTAAATTTGCCCCTTTACCTCCTAGAAGATTCCTCATTGAGGCATTTCCTTCACTAAAAAGGTAAACATACTTCTTTTTCTTCATCTCAATACTCCTCCGTTTAATCAAATTGATATATAGAAACAATACTACTTTGTATTGTAGCTACCCCATTAATAAAACTAAAAACAAAAAATTATTGTTCTTCTCCTAACTTTACAAAAAGCTTTGTTATGTTAGTTTTTGAAACCTTACCAATTACCCTATATTGATTTTTTCCATCATTTTCATTCTCTATTTTTTCAACTATTGGAATACTATCAATTTCATGTTCTATTATTTTTTTTGCTAAATCATAGGCTTTATCTTCTGCAAATCCACAAATAATATTTGGCATTCTTGTCATAATTACTCCTACAGGAACCTTATGTATATCGGTCCCCCCTATAGCTATTTTCAAAAAATCCTTTCTTGAAATAGCTCCTACTAATACCCCATTACTTTCTACAAAAAGCGTTCCTACATCATTTAGAAATAGGAAAACAATTGCATCATATACCATTGTTTCTTCACTAACAGTTATCGGTTTTGACATTATATCTTTTGCGAGAACTTTTGAAACTTTGTCTATAATTTCAAGATTTTTTTGTTCACCTAAATATACATAACCAACCTTAGGTTTAGCATCTAAAATTCCTAACATAGTCAAAATCGCTAAATCAGCTCTTAAGGCAGCCCTTGTTACCCCAAGCTTTTCGGCTAATTCTTCACTTGTAACTGGCTGTCCAATTTTTACTATATTAACGATTTCTTCTTGTCTATGTGATAATTTCAAACTTATCCCTCTTTCTTAAACGCAAAGAGAATATTCAGATAATTTTGATTAATCTGATATTACTATTATAGCATTTTATTACAACTTTACTATATTTATTTTTATATTTTTTTCTTTAAATTACCTGAATATTCTCTATTACATTAACTTTTTTTGAATTTACTCTGTTTATCTTATTTTTTCTTTTTATTATTCTTCCTTTTTGTCTTCGTTTTCCTCTTCATCAAATTTTACACTATAACTAAATATATTATCATCTAAAGTTTCTTCATCTTTTTTTATGTCTTTCTTTACATTTGTCATAACATCATCTTTTAGATCCACAACCTTATCCTTAACTTTTGATGCTACACTAGTTGCAGTTTCCTTTATGTCTTCCATAGTTTTTGTTATATACTTATTAACTACTTCAACACTTCCATCTTCCTTGGTAATTTCTATAGTTATTTTTGTAACTACAGCTGCAATAACAACAAAAGCTAAAATTGGTGGAATTAATATTCCTATTACTCCTGCAGCTATGCCTGCATTTACAGGAACATCAACAATTTCCTTACCATCTTTAGTTACTCTAATTCTTGTCACATTTCCTTTATTAATTAATTCCTTAAACCAATTTTTTAAATCTTCAATAGTTTCGTATTTTTCTTCCTTACTCTTAAGCTTAGCAGCCTTTTTTTGATTTTCTATATAGATTATCGCATCTACTACATCTTCATTGCTTAGTTCTAAAGCTTCCTTTGCTTCAGCATAAGTTACCCCTGTTCTTTCTATAACTTGGTCCACTTGTTCTAATGTTATTGACATAATATCACTCCTTTATATAATTTAACATTTCTAAACTTTTTGGTTTTCTTGTGTAGTTTGATGATATTATATAATTAGTAATTTTATAAATATCCTTTTTTATATCTTCATTAATATTAAGCCTATATAACTTATCCATTGAGGTTTTTAAAAGAAATTTTATAGAATTATATGCTGGTTTAGATATATAAATTCCCCCATATTTCTCACATTCTTCGCAAACTCCACCATAATTTATTAATGATATATAATTTGATACAGAAATTTTTTTATTGCAAATACCACAATTATCTAACTTTAATCCATAACCTGTTGCTTTTAATAGTCTTAATTCGAAGGATCTTATTAATATTTCGTAATCCAATGCATCAGTATTTAATAAGTACATACAAGTTATAAAATCCTTAAACAAAGCATAGTTTATTTCTCCTTCTTCTAGGCAAATATCTATCAATTCGCAAAGATATGAGGAATATGTAAGCTTATCTAAATTTTCTAGCAAGCCTTGAAAGGAATTAATAATTTTTCCTTCCTGAAGGTTAAATAAATTCTTCCCCTTGAATAAAACAAATTCTCCATAACAAAAGGGCAAAGTAACAGGAAAAAGCCTGCTTTTATTTTTCTTGGCACCCTTTGCTATCGTTGTTATTTTGCCCAATTTATCTGTATATAACCATACTAATTTATCATTTTCTTTAAATTCTTTTGTTTTAATAATAACTCCCTTTATCTTATGCAGCGACAGAAGTAACATCCCCTATCTATTTAAGTTTTTATAGCCTAGTTCTTTTAAAAGAATCTGATTATCACGCCATTCTTTTCTTACCTTAACCCAAATTTTTAAATTTACTTTAGCTCTTAAAAACCTTTCAATTTCATATCTAGCAGTTTCTCCAATCTTTTTTAATGATTGACCATTCTTTCCAATTATTATTCCCTTATGAGATTCTTTTTCACAAATCATATCCACTTCAATATGATATGTTCCATTTTCTTTTTCTTTCATTTGAATTATATCTACCGCAATTCCATGAGGTACTTCATCTCTTAAATTTCTTAACGCCTTTTCTCTTATAATTTCTGAAACAACAAATCTTTCTTGAACATCTGTTATCATATCATCAGGGTAATACTTTGGGCCTTCTGGCATATATTCAATCATAAGCTTGACTAATTTATCTACATTTTTATTTTTAAGAGCTGATATTGGGATAATTTCTTTAAAATCCATTTCTTCTGAATACATTTGTAAAGTTTTTGCAACTCTATCTTGAGTAAATTCATCTATTTTATTTACAACTAAAAATACAGGAGCTTTAGAATTTTTTAGAACTTCTAAAATAAATTGATCTCCTTTTCCTATTTTTTCATCTGGATTAATTAAAAATAAGATTAAATCCACATCTTTAATTGAATCCTTAGCGGAGCTAACCATATACTCTCCTAATTTATGTTTTGGCTTATGTATTCCTGGTGTATCAACAAAAACCAATTGATAATCTTCTCCTGTTAATATTGTTTGAATATTATTTCTTGTAGTTTGTGGCTTGTTTGAAACTATTGATAACTTTTCTCCCATTATTTGATTTAATAATGTTGATTTACCTACATTAGGTCTTCCTACTATCGTTACAAATCCTGATTTAAACATTTATCCTCCTTAGTTTTCTAAATCTTTTTATTCTCCTGGCTTAATTTCACCAAAAGTTTTTATTATATAATACTCTTATTTTTATTAAACTTATTAAAATATTTCCCTCTTTAACAAATAACTCTAATTACTTACCTACATATTCCATAAGTAATTGTACCATTTATTATATCATTTCTTATATAAAATTAAATAGTTGATAATAAATAAATTCCCTTTCTCAAATTTTAAATATAATAAAAATCAATAATGTTAATAGAGTTCCAAAAATCGCTCCAATAATTACTTCAAAAATAGAATGTATATTTGAATCCACCCTGCTTTGAGCTGTAATAAGTGCCATTAAGTAACTTAAAACTATACATATAGCTTCTTCCGTTATTAAGGATACTGCTGTAGCTAATGAAAAAGCTAAAGCACTATGCCCACTAGGCATTCCACCTCTCAAGGGAGTTCCTTCCCCAAATATTGCCTTTATTATAAGAGTTACTATAGTTACAATTGCTAAGGCTATAAATATAGTATATGGCTCTGAATGCTTAATTTTAAAAATAACACTATAGGATATTTTAGTTATTTTATCCCAAAACATTATATATCCTACTATTACAGCATTAATAGCAGTAATTAAAACCGCTCCCGCCGCTGCATTTTTTGCAATTTTAGCTAAAGGATGATAATGATTCATAGTCATATCAATAGTTGCTTCTATAGCAGTATTAATGATTTCTGCTGCTAAAACTAAAGTAATAGTAATCAATAAAATAAGAAATTCCACCTTTGATAGATCTACAAAAAAACATATAGTTAATACTATTAATGCGGCTAATAAATGAAACCTCATATTTCTTTGGGTTCTTACCGTTTCAATAATTCCCTCAATAGCACAATTAAAGCTTTCAATTATTTTTCTTATTTTCATATATTCCTCTCATATTTTTATCTTCTTATTTCTAATTTATTCAATATTTCCTCTTCTCTTTGTCTCATCTTAATCTTATCTTCCTCTATCATATGGTCATAACCTAACAAATGTAATATAGAATGTACAACTAAATAACTTACTTCTCTTTCATAAGAATGTCCATATTCCTTGCTTTGTTCTAAAGCTTTCTCTAAAGATAAAACCATATCCCCAAGTACTAATTCATCTCCATCTTTATATATTTCATCAAAATCATAATCTAAATAAATATCTTTAAATACCTTTCCTTCTTTATATTCTAGCATGGGAAAAGAAAGAACATCTGTAGCCTTATCTATTCTTCTTGTTTCATTATTAATCCTTCTAATTTCTTCATTATCAACAAAAAGAAGAGAAATTTGATATTCTCCTTTTACACCTTCTTCTCTTAAAGCAAAATCACATACCCTTTCTATCTTATCTATAAATTCTTTTGTTACTTCTAATTTTCTTTGTTTATTTTCTGTATATAACATACAAGCCTCCTAATACTCTTTTTAACTTATATCAAAGTTTTCTACATTAAAACTATAATAATATAAATTAAGAATTAAAATTAGATTTTAATTCTTAATTTATAATTTTTATTTCTTTTTCTCTGTTGGATATTCTATTCTTTGATGATACATACCATCAAAAGATTTTAAAAAACTCTTTTTTATAATTTCTATATCTTTTAAGGTCAAATCACAGTTTATCAATTGATTAGATTTTATTTTATCATTAATAATATTATTTACCATTTCCTCAATTTTAGCTTTAGTTGGTTCACTAATTGATCTAACAGCAGCTTCTGCACTATCTGCTAGCATTAATATTCCAGCCTCTTTTGTATGAGGTATAGGACCAGAATATCTAAAATCTTCTTCTTTAATGTCATCAGGATTATCTGCACCTTCCTTGGCCTTATAATAAAAATACTTAACTAAAGTTGTTCCATGATGCTCTAAAATCATATCCTGAATAACCTTTGGAATTTTATATTCCTTTGCTAACTCTATACCATCCTTTGGATGAGATAAAATTATTAAAGCACTTAAATTTGGTGTAATTTTATCATGAGGATTATCTCTTCCAATTTGATTTTCTCCAAAAAAGTAAGGCCTCTTTGTCTTTCCAATATCATGATAGTAAGCTCCAACCCTTGCAATTACAGGATTTCCTCCTACAGCTTCTGTGGCAGATTCTGCTATATTAGCAACCATCATACTATGATGGTAAGTACCAGGAGCTTCCATTAATAATTTCTTCATTAATGGTTGATTAGGATTTGATAACTCTAATAATTTTATATTTGTTACAACATCAAATATTGATTCATAAAAAGGAAGTAAACCCAAGGCAAGTATCCCCGAAACAAAACATCCTATCGAAGTATACATTGTTTTTATTAATATTTCTCTTAAGTTATTTGAATATAACATACTGGAAGCCATAATAATCAAAGTAGATATTACAGTTATATATATTGTTGAATATATAATATCATTTCTTTGCTGAACTTTATTTAATGCTATTGTAGATATAACAACATTTACTATTGATATTAATATAACTCCAACATCAAAACCGACAACTATAGAAACTAAAAGAATATTTAATAAATTGATAACCAAGGAGGTTTTACTATTTATTAAAATTGACATTAGCATACTACTACAAACAATAGGTATCAAATATGGAGATATATCTTTAATTATTATAGAAAGAATGATAAGAATAATATTAATGGAGCTAATTAAGATCAGCATCTTTTTATCTTTTAATATTTCCCTATCTTCCTTTAACAAATATCTATATTGCAAAAATAAAAAAAGGATAACTGCCACGGCTAAAGAAATAAATATCTTAATTGAACTTCTATTTATTCCATCATTAAGCATTCCTAACTGCTCTAGAAGATTTATTTGCTCTTGAGTAACAGGTTCTCCTTCTTTTACAATAGTTTGATTTTTCTTTATTATTTCCGGCTCAACGTTCTTTTTTGCTTCCTCTATCTTTTCTTCTGTCTTCTCTTTATCATAGAACATATTGGCTTTTATTTGACTATAACAAATTTCCTTTATTATCTCCTCTAAATTTCTATCATAATTTTTTTCTGACAATAAATTATCTATAATGTTTCTTGCCCTTTGTATATTCTCATAATTATTTTCTTCAATATTATTTTTATATACTTCTTCTAAAGAACTAATAATAAACCCATTTATTTCCGTAAGCTTCTCTTTACCTAAAGATAATAATATATTGTAATCTTCATCACGTAATGTTATACCATTAACTTTTTCTATATTTTTTATTTTCTCTTCATTTTCTCCACTTTTGTTTGAAGAAATACTTTTATTTATATTTTCAAAAAGTCTATTAACTTTAGATAATGCTTCCAGCCTGACTTCACTTTTTATAGTATATTGTTTATCTACTTTTGAAGCTGCTTCTTGCTGTTTTTCTAGAGTAGCAGCTTCATCAATAACATCTACTGGTGCCTTAATATTTACATCAGCAATATCACCAACTGATAGATTATGCTTTTTTGGTGCTACAACTACAAGCAAAAGCAGATATATTATAATAAAAACAACAGAATAAATTATTGGTATTTTATATTTTTCTTGAATATAATTTTTGTTACTCTTTATTTTCATCCATTTTACTTTGTTTTCAGACATGTCTATCACCTTCTAATCTCAATAGTTTTTAATAATCGACAGGATTATTATCTACTATATTTTGTTCAACTACAAAAACAACATTAACAATAATATTTCCATCTTCCCCATCTTTAGTCGTTACTATTTTATCTATTATTTTTGCTTCTCGAGTTAAATTATTATACAAAGATTCCTGTAACTGCTCTACTGCATTATCCACAGCTTCTTCCTTACTTAGTTTTACTGGAACTTCTTCTTTTTCATAATAATTAACTTTTTTAAGTATTTTTCCACTTTCCTCTATTTTATCATACTCTTTAAAACCTTTTATAGCTTTTTTAAGATAAATTTTCTTTCCGAAGATTTCTAAATAAATATCATTATCTTTATTTCCATTTCTCTTTAACTCAGTCCCATCGACTTTTACAAGCATTGATTTTTCATAAAAAGTATTTGCCATTACAACTCCATCAGGAACAACTTCATAAGGATTTTCTTCTTTACCATTTATTCCTTCAATTAATATATCCCCAGGTTTTACTAGATCACCAATATGGACAGCAGACCTTCCAGAAAATACATACACCCTGCTTATTTCTCCCTCCATTTTAGATACTAAATTTCCCTTTTTTTCTTCTACAATCTCTGGCGGATTAACTTTTTCTTCTATATTTATCTTTAATGTAGAACCTTCAATCCTGACTCTTATCCAAAGTATTCCTGAATTAATATCTTCTATCTTTCTCTCTAATTCTTTAACATCTATTTTTTTCTTCTTTATTCCAGGTTCAATACCTAAATCATACAAATTTTGTCTTACCTCATAAGGTGATAAGTTTTTTCTTGTGTTAATTTCTATACTCCAAATATAGGTCGAAAGGTGCAATAGAATTACCAAAAATATTCCTGCACCTATACATAAAAACATTTTATTTTTTAGTCTAAACAATAAAAATAATATTCCCCGTTCACCAACCACTTTAACTTTTCCATTGAGTCTTTTTACAATTTTCTTTAAATTATCGTAATCCTTATATTCTATAGTAACCCTAAGAGTTACTACATCTACTTTTTTAACATTTAATATGTTTATATTTTCATTCCATAATATGTTTAAAACTCTTTCGGGATTTAGTACTTTTATTTCAACTATTAACTTTCCAGTTTCAAATATTCCTCCTGCCATTTTACACCTCAAATGATATAGATATAAATTTTCCACTAATGGTTATTGTAGATTCACCTATATACAATATTTCAAAATTATCTCCTTCAATGCAAATCGGCTTTAATTTTGTATTCACTTTTATAATATTTCTTTCAAAAAGTACTATCCCCTTGTGATTCTCTATTGTAATTTCTTCTTCCCCTATTATAGTTATTTTAGGCAAATTTAAAGCTATGTCTTTTGATATATTCAATTTATCAGATATAATTTCTCTACTCTTATCAATTTTATTATACATAATTTAACTCCTCTTATATTTTTACTCATAGTAATTTATGATAAAAATATAAAGAAAATTACACCAATAAATTTAATTAATAAAAAAGCAAAGAGGGTTAATCTAACTCTCTTTGCTTTTATTTATTTACATATTAGATTCTAAAATATCAAGTTTTACTCAGATATATAATGTTATTCAACCTTTTATGTAGCTGATTAAATAATTATAGTTTTTATAATAAAACTGCTGAGGAAGGTAATTTAGACAAATTTAATATTAAATTTTATCTATTTTCCCTTATAAAATCAAGTACCTTCACATACTTATTTTAGGCTATTAACCAAAATTCCTCAGCTCTGGTGTATCAAAAATAATACAACAAAGCTTATTGAATAAATAAGCCTTCAATAACAGCTATAAAATCAAATTGCTTTGATTTTTAAAACGACTTTACTATTTAAATTTTCTCTTTCTAGCAGCTTCTGACTTTTTCTTTCTTCTTACGCTTGGTTTTTCATAGTGTTCTCTTTTTCTAACTTCTGAAAGAACTCCAGCTCTTGCGCATTTTCTCTTAAATCTTCTTAATGCACTTTCAAGTGTTTCGTTTTCTCCAACTTTTATTTCTGACATCTATTATCCCTCCCTCCGCTAGCTCAAATTAATCAATTTAACTCAGCTACGGGCTTAATAACACACGCTATATTATACAATAGGTAACTTCTAAAGTCAACTATTAGAATAAAAATCCATTAACCTGGTGGCCACTTTAACTCTCTTTGACCTAAAACATGAAAATGAAGATGATTTACAGTTTGACCACCGTCTTTTCCGCAGTTATTAACTATTCTATAACCACTTTCACTTATACCTAAATCTTTGGTTATTTTGCTAATAACTTCAAATATATGTGCAATAATTTTAGAATTTTCACTATTAATTTCATTTGCATTTTGAATATGTTTTTTAGGTATCACTAAAAAATGAGTTGGAGCAGCTTTATTTATATCATGAAAAGCTAAAACATCTTCATCTTCATAAATTTTACTGCTAGGTATTTCTCCCTTAATTATTTTACAAAAAATACAATCCATAATCTTCCTCCTTTCTTACAAGATTTAAAACACTTTAATAATTATTAATCGTTAATAACCAAATGTCCTACTGCTGCTTCACCAAGAGATTCTTTTATTTCTACATCTACAATTTTACCAATAATTTCTTCAAGTTGGCAAGGTACATGTACCTTTATGTAATTTCTTGTATATCCTTCATAATAGCCTTCTTTTCCTTTAACAGGCCCTTCTATAAGAACATCCATTTTTTGTCCTATAAAACTTTTTATAAATTCATCTTCATTTTTATTACTTAATTCTATAAGTATTTTGCTTCGTTTATCTTTAGTTATTCCATCAATTTGATTTTCCATCTTTTCAGCTCTTGTACCTTTTCTCGGACTGTATTTAAATACATGAGTTTTTGTAAGTTTAATCTTCTTTAAAAACTCATATGTTTCTTTAAATTCTTCCTCTGTTTCTCCTGGGAAACCTACAATAACATCAGTAGTTATTGATACTCCAGGTAGTGTTTTTCTAAGCATTTCAACAGATGCCTTATACTCTTCAGCAGTATATCTTCTATTCATTCTCTTTAAAGTACTATTACATCCGCTTTGAAGAGATAGATGAAAATGAGGACATAACTTTTTAAATTTCTTAATCTTATCTATTACTTCTTCTGTAAAGAAAGCTGGTTCTATTGAACCTATTCTAATTCTTTCTATTCCTTCTACTTTTTCTACTTCTTCAATAATATCTATTAAATTAATTTTTTCTTCTAAATCTAAACCATAAGATGCTGTATGTATACCAGATAATATTACTTCCTTGAATCCATGTTCAGCTAATTTATTAACTTCTTCTATTATTTGTTTTGGATCCTTTGAACAAACTGATCCTCTAGAATAAGGTATTATGCAATAACTGCAAAATCTATTGCATCCATCTTGTATTTTTAAAAAAGCCCTTGTTTTATCTTGATAATCTTCAATATTAAGAGCCTCAAATTTTTTGTTTTTAAGTACACTTTCTACATGAATTTGTGGTTTTCTCTCATCTCTAGCTTTATTAACATAATAAACCACATCACCTTTATTTCTTGTACCTAATACTACGTCTACTCCTGGTATAGAAGAAACTTCCTTTGGTGCCATTTGTGAATAGCATCCCACAACTGCAATAATAGCATTCTCATTTAATCTTCTTACTTTATTTATTATCTGTCTTGATTTTTTATCCCCCATATTTGTAACTGTACAGGTATTAATTACATATACATCAGCTACTTCACTTGAATCAACAACCTCATAACCTTCTCTAATAAACTTTTCCGCCATAGCTTCTGATTCATATACGTTAACCCTACAACCTAATGTAGAAAATGCAACCTTCATTATTATTTTCCTCCTAAATCTCCTAATTCATAATTAACTAATGAAGCACATACAAAACCTGCTGTCTCTGTTCTTAATATTCTTTTACCTAATGTTACTATATAAGCTCCATTATCTTTTAACTCACTTATTTCTTCTGCTTCAAAACCACCTTCTGGACCGATTATTATTCCAACATTCCTTATATCAATAATTTTATCTCCCAATTCATTATTTAACTTTCTAAATAAAGTCTTTATACCAAAATCCTCTGCATTTTCATAGGGTACTATTATCAAATCCATAGTTTTCAATTTATCTATGGCTTCATTAAAACTAAGGGGAGCTGATACCTTAGGTATTATTGTTCTTTTACTTTGCTTAGCAGCCTCTAAAGCTATTCTATTTAATCTATCTAGCTTTTTAAACTCTCCCTTTAATTTTATATCAACTCTTTCTGTTATTATTGGAATAAACTCCATAATACCTAATTCAGTACCTTTTTGAACTATTAAATCCATTTTTTGGGCCTTTGGCAAACCTTGAAATAAGTAAATTTTAATTCTGCTTTCATTATTAACTTCAAGCTTTTTATCTATAGAAACAATAACTTCCTGCTTAGTTATTGTTTCTATTGTTGATAAAAATTCTTCACCTTCACAATTATTTAAGACTATTTTATCCCCTTCATTAAACCTTAATACCTTATATAGATGTTTTACATCATCACCTAAAATTTTCGCCTTGCTATCTATAAAATTCTCTTTAGGAGTAAAAAATTTATGCATTGCTCATTCTCCTTAAAACTATATTAATTTAGCAACTATACAGTTCCATTCTCCATCTTTATTTATTTCTTCAATATCAAAACCTGCTGATTTGAGCTTTGAAACTACCATATCAACTCTATCATGAATTATTCCTGAAGTAATAAAATATCCCTCTTCTTTTAATACTCTTTTAACATCTTCTGTAAGTACACATATTATTTCTGCTATAATATTGGCTACAACTATATCTGCCTTACCATCTATTACTTCTACTAAATTTCCTTCTAAAATTTCTATATTATCTAAATTATTAAATCTTACATTCTGCTTTGCTGAATCTACTGCAACCGGATCTAAATCAACTCCTACTGCTTTTTTTGCTCCAAGTTTTGCAGCAGCTATAGCTAGTATTCCTGAACCACAACCTACATCAAATACAATACTATCTTCTTTTACATACTTCTCAAGAGCTTGCATACACATCTTTGTAGTTTCATGATCCCCAGTTCCAAAAGCCATTCCAGGATCTAATTCAATAACAAGATCATCACCCTTAGCCTCATAACTTTCCCATATTGGCTTTACAACAAGTCTTTCCCCAACCTTTACTGGTTTATAATACTTCTTCCAGTTGTTAGCCCAATCTTCTTCAAACATTTTTTCACTTTCTACTTTTCCTAAACCAACATCTATTCCCATAGCTTTTAATTCTTCAATTTTTTCCTTAACATAAGCTATTACTTCTTCAATATTATCTTCTTCTGCAAAATATGCTTTAACTACTGCGTGTTCTCCCTTATGTTCTAGAATATTTATATCTGCAAAATCCCAAGTTAACGGTCCTTGCTCTCTTCCAAGGATATCTTGCGGATCTTCAATGGCTACCCCTTTACAATCTAATGAATAGAATATTCCTGAAATAGGTTCTAAAGCCTCACTATTTGTTAATACTCTAACTTCTATCCAAGTTCCTTCCATTTATATCAGTCCTTTCAAAGATTCTTTGACTAATTAATTATTTTACACTTATTTTAACTATATGACAATTAATAATTGAAAATGGATAATTTAGGTTAATAATAAAAAAGTGCGAATAATAAGGATATATAAAAGAATATGTTGATTTTCCATATCCCTTTATCTTATCTAAATTATCTTCGCACTTTTAACTTTCAAAATAAATAAGAATTTTTTCTAATTTTTTAAATATTATTTCGCAAACTTTGCAGCTTCTAAAATTTTATCATAACTTGGTTCATTAGTTATTTCTTCTAGATATTCAACAAAGACTACTTTGCCCTGGGAATCAACCACAAAAGAATTTCTTGCTAACAAGCCTAATTCCTTTACATAAGATCCTGTTGCTTCCCCAAAACTTCTATATTTATAATCTGACAAAGTCATCACATTTTTAATACCTTCATTACCACACCATCTGCTTTGTGCAAAAGGTAAATCCATTGAAATTGTATAGCAGCTTACTCCATTTAACTTCTCAACCTCTTCATTAAACTTTTTAACTTCCATATTGCAGACTGGTGTATCTAATGATGGTACAGTCAAAAAGATTCTTACTCCTTTAGTATCTCCTAAGGTAAAATCCTTTAAATCATTTGTTGTTACAGTAAAATCACTAAAATTATCTCCCAGCTTTAAAGTTTTTCCAACTAAAGTCATTGGTGTTCCATTAAATTTTACACTTGCCATTTTATCTACTCCTTAGCATTAATTTTGTTCTATATTATTATTTCAAATTCTAACACTTATATACCTATTAGCAAGCATTAAATATTTTATCATTTCTAATAAATTCTTAAATAACTATACTAAAAACTAATATAAAATAACAGTTAAGCAGTTTAAAATATTATAACTAACTGCTTAACTGTTATTTTATAATTTATTTCATTCATTTAAATAGATTTTTTAATTTTCTCTTAGTACCAGTTTCTTCTGGGGCTATTTCTCCACAAGCCTCCATAAAGGCCTTTAAAGCTTCCTTTTGTTTTTCAGTTAAATTCTTAGGAATATCTACTATGACTTTTACATATTGATCTCCTCTTCCTGAAGAATTTACCCTTGGAACACCTTTGCCTTTTAATCTAAATAAAGTACCTGATTGAGTTCCTGCTGGAATCTTATATTTAACATCTCCATCTACTGTAGGTACAGTAACTTCAACTCCTAAAGCTGCTTGCCCCATAGAAATATGAGTATCTATATAAATATCGCTGCCCTTTCTTGTAAATTTCTTAGATGGAGCTACTTTTATTCTTATATAAAGATCTCCTGCTGGACCACCATTTTTACCATGCTCTCCTTGTCCTCTAAGAGGCATTACATTTCCTGTATCTACACCTGCTGGTATATTAACAGAAATTTTTCTATTTTTTCTTACGCTTCCTTTACCATGACATGTAGAACAAGGTGTATCTATAACTTGACCTGTACCACCACAGTGACTGCAAGTTGAAGTACTTACAAAACTTCCTATACTTGTTTGTCTTTGTACTCTGATTTGTCCTGTTCCATGGCATGTAGGACATGTTTTTGGTGAAGTACCTGCTTTTGCTCCTGTACCATGACATGCTTCACAGGATTCACTTCTATTAATTGATATTTCTTTTTCGCAGCCAAAAACAGCTTCCTCAAAAGTCAAGTTTAATGTATATTCTAAATCATCACCTCTTTGGGGACCATTTCTCCTTCTAGATGAACCCCCTCCTCCAAAGAAGGTGTCAAAAATATCTCCAAAGCCTCCTAAATCACTAAAGTCAAAACCGCCAAAACCTCCAAAGCCTCCAGCCCCGAAGCCGCTTGCATCAAAATCAGCTGTACCAAATTGATCATATCTTGCTTTCTTTTCAGGATCTGAAAGAACTTGATAAGCTTCATTTATTTCTTTAAACTTTGCTTCCGCTTCTTTGTCACCTGGATTCTTATCCGGATGATATTTTACAGCTAACTTTCTAAAAGCCCTTTTTATCTCATCATCTGAAGCACCTTTTTCTAAGCCTAATATTTGATAATAGTCCTTGTTTGCCATCTATTTCACCACCATTTATCTTTATTCCTTAATTATGTCTCTTGCTGTAACCTAACTTCCCTTTTTGTAGACGGCAGTAACAGCCAAATTAATCTAATTCTGATTTTACTTAAGAAAAGGGAAGACGACAACTGCCTTCCCTCATATTATATATATTAGTACATTAAGTTACAACTATTTATCATCTTTCACTTCAAAATCTGCATCGACTACATTATCATCTGCTGGACCTTGATTTTGTTCTCCTGCAGCACCCATATTGGGATCAGTTCCTTGAGCTCCTGCTTGTTGATAAATCTTTGATGATATAGCATAGAATGCTTGATTTAAATCTTCCATAGCTTTCTTAATAGCTTCTATATCTTCTCCATCTTTAACTTTATTTAATTCATCTAATTTACTTTCTATTGAAGCTCTATCTTCAGCAGAAACTTTATCGCCAAGTTCATCTAAAGTTTTCTTAGTTTGATAAGCTACTTGATCTGCATTATTCTTAACTTCTATTTTTTCTTTTCTCTTCTTATCTTCTTCAGCAAATCTTTCTGCTTCTTTTACAGCTCTTTCTATTTCTTCTTCGCTTAAGTTAGTTGAAGCTGTAATTGTAATATTAGCTTCTTTACCTGTACCCTTATCTAAAGCAGATACTTTAACTATACCATTAGCATCAATATCAAAAGTTACTTCAATTTGAGGAATTCCTCTTGGAGCTGGTGCAATTCCTGATAGGGTAAATCTACCTAGAGTCTTGTTATCAGCTGCCATCTTTCTTTCACCTTGAACTACGTGAATTTCAACTGATGTTTGACCATCTGCAGCAGTTGAGAATATTTGACTCTTCTTAGTTGGAATTGTAGTATTTCTTTCAATTAATGGAGTAGCAATTCCTCCTAAAGTTTCAATTCCTAGTGTTAATGGAGTAACATCTAGTAATAATACATCTTTTACTTCTCCAGTTAAAACACCTGCTTGAATAGCTGCACCTACTGCTACGCACTCATCTGGGTTAACTCCTTTTGATGGTTCTTTACCAGTAAAATTCTTAACAGCCTCTTGAACTGCTGGAATTCTTGTAGAACCACCAACTAAAATAACCTTATCTATTTCTCCAATTGAAAGTCCAGCGTCAGTTAATGCTTTCTTCATTGGTTCTATTGATCTTTGAACTAAATCGTGAGTAAGTTCATTAAACTTAGATCTAGTTAAGTTCATATCTATATGTTTTGGACCAGTTGCATCTGCTGTTATAAACGGTAAGTTAATATTAGTTTGCATTGATGATGATAACTCAATTTTAGCCTTTTCAGCAGCTTCCTTTAATCTTTGTACTGCCATCTTATCATTTCTTAAATCAATTCCATGTTCAGCCTTAAAAGTATCTGCAATATAGTCCATAATCTTTTGGTCAAAATCATCTCCACCTAGATGAGTATCTCCATTTGTTGCTAATACTTCAAATACTCCATCACCTAGCTCTAGGATAGATACGTCAAATGTACCTCCACCTAAGTCATAAACTAATATTTTTTGGTTAGTATCCATTTTATCTAATCCATAAGCTAAAGATGCAGCTGTTGGTTCATTTATTATTCTTAAAACTTCAAGTCCTGCTATTCTACCTGCATCTTTTGTTGCTTGTCTTTGAGAGTCATTAAAATATGCAGGAACGGTAATTACAGCTTGAGTAACTTTTTCTCCTAAATAAGCTTCTGCATCTGCTTTAATTTTTTGAAGTATCATTGCAGAAATTTCTTGTGGAGAATATTCTTTTCCATCTATATTAACTTTATGGTTAGTTCCCATATGTCTTTTAATTGATATTATTGTTCTATCTGGATTAGTAATCGCTTGTCTTTTTGCTACTTGACCAACTAACCTTTCTCCATTTGCTTGGAAAGATACAACTGAAGGAGTTGTTCTAGAACCTTCTGAGTTTGTTATTACAACAGGTTCTCCACCTTCCATAACAGCGACACATGAATTGGTTGTTCCTAAATCTATTCCTATAATTTTTCCCATAATTTTTCCTCCTAAAATTTAAGATTTATGTTTAGAAATATTTTTAAATTAATTAGCTACCTTTACTATGGTATATCTAATTATTTTATCGCCTCTTTTGTATCCTTTTTGGAATACTTCTGCAATTTCATTTTCACCAAAGTTTTCATCTTCTATATGCATAACTGCTTGATGGAAATTTGGATCAAACTTTCCATTTGCATCAATTTCTTCTACACCTAATTTTTCAAAAGCATTATTAAATTGTTTAATTGTCATTTCAATGCCTTTTTTAAAATCTTCTAAATTTCCTTCAACAGCCATTGCTCTTTCTAAATTATCTAAAACAGGAAGCATTTCTTTTAATACATCACTACATGCATCATTATAAATACCTTCCTTTTCTTTAGCTGTTCTTTTTCTATAATTGTCATATTCAGCTGAAACCCTGAGCAACCTATCTTTTAATGCTTCTAATTCATTAGTTAATCTTTTGTTTTCATCTTTTAATTTTCTCATAGTATCTAATTCATTATCCTTTTCTTCATTATTTTCTATTTCTTCTTTTTTCTCAGGAGTTTCATTTATTTCTGTTTCTCCATTAGAATTTATTTCTTCTTTAGAATTTATTTCTTCTTTTTCAACTTCTTCAACTAAATCTTCTAATGGCTTATTATTATCTTCCAAAACAACACCTCATCTCTTTTATTCTAATAATTGATTTTTTAAGCTTTCATTTAGTTCATTCATAAACTTATTCATTATTGCAACAACTCTTGAATAATTTATTCTCTTAGGCCCAATTAAAGCAATTGTACCAATAGGCCTTCCATTAAAATAATATTGTGCCGATATAACCGAGCAATCTTTTGCTTCTGGAAAATTATTTTCTTCTCCAATTTTAATGGTTATACCATTTGAAGGTTCAATTAAATCCACTAAATTTTCTTTATCATTAATTAAAGATATTATTTCTTTAGCTTTATCTATATTGTTATATTCAGGATAATTGAATATATTTGTTGCACCTTCTACAATAATTTCTTCTTTTTCTGATTCTTTTAAAGCCTCATATAAAGCTGGTAGAATTGCATTAAATAATTCATCATATCCAGATAGTTCATTTTTTATTTTATTAATTACTTCTAAATTAATTTGTTCAATAGATAAATTTTTTAATCTTAAATTTAATACTTCATTTATCATTTGAATAGTTTCTTTTCCTGGCATCTGGCTTAATCTAATAATTTGATTTTTTATAATGCCATTATCTGCCACTATTACAGAAACTAAATTATGATTGTCAATTGGAAACAACTGAATTGACTTTATATAACTGCTCTTTACTGAGGGAGTCTTAACAACTGTAGTTAAGTTAGTCAATTCTGATAACAAAGAGCAGGCTTCCTTTACTACCTTATCTACTTCATGCATTGCAGATTTGAGAATATATTCCTTTATTCTAAGTTCTTCTTCTCTAGTTAAGCTTCCAGTTTCCATTAATTTATCTACATATAGTCTGTATCCTTTATTGGAAGGTATTCTGCCTGAAGAAGTATGTGGTTGTTCCAACAAGCCCATCTCTTCCAAGTCAGCCATTTCATTTCTAATTGTCGCAGAACCAACACCTAAATTATATTTTTTAGCTATTGTTCTCGATCCTACTGGCTCCCCAGTTAGTATATAGTCATTTATGATAGCCTGAAGTATTTTAATTTTTCTTTCATCAATAATAGTCATTCTACCACCTCAATCTGTTAGCACTCATTACCCCCGAGTGCTAATGACTACAATACAAATATAGTATTTCTTATATATTTTGTCAATTATATTAAAGTTTAGATTTTATATAATTTTTCTCAAAAACTAAATTTATATTTATTTTTCTCTTTATTACTACAATTATCTCATTATATCTCTTCATTTCAAAATAAAATCACTCATTACATAATTAGATAATTCTATTCCCTTTTCTGTAAGTTTTAAATTATTCTCTTTAATTTCTAATAATCCTTTTTCTATATTTTTTTTAATTATCTCCTTATAAACTTCCATAATATTTATATTAAATCTTCTAGTAAACTCTTCCATATTAATTCCTTCTATTAATCTAAGCCCCATAAACATAAACTCTTCCATATTATCTTCTTTTGAATTATTATAGATTTCCTCTGCTACATTTTCTTCATTATTTATTTTTTCTATATATTTTTTTACATTTTCAATATTTTTTATTCTTTTACTATCTATAAATGAAGCTGAGGAAGAGCCTAATCCTATGTATTCCTCACTTTTCCAATAAACTTTATTATGATAGCATTCAAATCCTTCTTTTGCATAATTCGATATTTCATACTGTTTATAACCATAAGAATTTAAAATTTCTTTTGTTAATTTATACATCTCTCTTTCTTCTTCTTCAGAGGGAAGTATTAATTTATTTTTTTTATATAATTCATAAAAGGCTGTTCCTTCTTCAACTATTAAACTATAAGCTGATATATGTTCTGGACCTAAAGATGCAATTTTTTCTAGAGACTCCTTACACTCTCCTACAGTCTGTGAAGGCAAACCAAACATAAGGTCAACATTTATATTATTAAAGCCAAGAGTTCTTGCTAATTTAAAATTTTCTTCAAATATTTTAAATGTATGAATTCTCCCAATATCTTTTAATAATGAATTTTGAACGGCCTGTAACCCCATACTTATTCTATTTATTCCACCCTTTTTCATTATAATAAGTTTTTTATTATCTAAGGTTCCAGGATTAACTTCCATTGTAAATTCAACATTCTTATCTAAATTAAGCTTATTAATAGTTTTTAATAATTTCTCTATTTGCTTACAATCTAAATAAGAAGGAGTTCCACCTCCTATAAATATACTTTTTATATTGTATGTAATTTTTTTACTTTCAATTTCCTTGCACAAAGCATCTATATAATCATCTTTTAAATAATCAATGTTTGCATAAGAAGGAAAATCACAATAAAAACACTTTTGTTTACAAAAAGGAATATGTATATATAACGATATATCTTTCATAATTACTATCTCTCTTTCATTATTTTTTATATTTTCATTTAAAATATTATAACAATTGTCATTTCAAATATAAAGCCGCATATATTCAGTTAGGAGTTTGGAATTTGGAGTTGGGAGTTGGGAGTTTTACAAATATAGAAGTAACAAATAATAAGAAAATTGACAAAGCTGCTACAAGTTTTGCAGCAGCTTTGTCAATTATTTTCTATTAATTCTAAAAATATTTATAAAAATATAAAATTTAATCACTCTTCTTAAAAGATTCTTAATTTTAAATGAATTATTTACAGCTCAACCACATCTACATTAATAATATTATGAAGTAATATATCTCTTTGAACCCTATCTATTTTTACCTTAATAGTTTCATTTTCAAAATTTATATCAAATTTAGAGCCTAGACCATACCTTGAAACGTATGTTTCTAACTTATGCATTACCATAGAAATAGGTATAATATCTCCATTTTTTCTTCTAATTGTACCAGTAACTTGTCCTAGTCTTCTTAAAGTCCTTCCTTTTTTTCTTATGTCTCTAAGTTTTGCTTCTAACATAATACCACCCTTTCAATAATCTTTGTTAGTTTATATATATTTTAGGGGGCAGCTTTTAATTACAATTATTTTTTATGTAAATCACATTTTAAGTTTTAACAAGATACTCTTAGAAGAATAAAATAATCATATATCAATAATTCTAGGAGAAACAAATTGAGAACTTTTAAAATTCTAACCTTTGATGGTGGAGGAATAAGAGGAGCTTTAAGCATAGAAATTTTACATAGAATAATGCTTAGATATCCTAATTTATTAAAAAATGTTGATTTACTTTCAGGAACTTCCACCGGATCAATAATAGCTTCCCTTTTAGCAAAAGGAATTTCAGTTGATGAAATAAGAAATTTATATGATGTTCCAACAACTAAAAAAATCTTTTCTCATGGAAGGATTAATTTGTTTAAAGCAAAATATAAAAATGATAATTTTAATCAAATATTATCTAATTATTTTCCAGATAACATTAAATTATCTGATTTGAAGAAAAAAATATTAATTCCTGCTTTTAATATTAACAGTACTGATGATTTTACCTGGGAACCAATATTTTTTAATAATTTCAATAAAGACGGTACTGAAAATATTTCTGTAAAAGACGCTGTATTATCGAGTTCAGCAGCCCCAACCTATTTTCCAAGCTATAATCAATATATTGATGGAGGAGTTATAGCTAATTCACCTACTACAGCCTCTTTGCTATTTGTTTATAAAACTTATAAAAAAATTTTTAACATTAATAATATTAAAATTTTATCTATAGGTACAGGTAATATCCCTGAAAGAATAAATGGTAAGAATAAAAACTGGGGCCTTTTTCAATGGGCTTTTAATCCCTTTAAAAAGATGAAATCGCCAATTTTATCTTTACTTATGGATGGAATGGAGGATCTAAACAATATGTATTGTAAAGAATTATTAAATTATAATTATTTTAGAATAAATCCTAAAATTCCAAAATTTATCGACTTAGATGAATATAAATATATACCTTATTTGAAAGCAATTGCCCATTCTTATGATTTATCAAAAGCCTTTGATTATATAGAAAAATTTTATTTAAAATAAAATCTTTAACATTTTTATATATATTTAATATAATATATTATTACCACCTTACTCTTTCAATATCTAACAAAGGGCTAAGATTATATAATCTTAGCCCTTTGTTAGTTTATTTATCTACTTTTAGAATAGACATAAATGCTTCTTGTGGAACTTCAACAGACCCAACCTGTCTCATTCTCTTCTTTCCTTCTTTTTGCTTTTCTAATAATTTTTTCTTTCTTGTGATATCTCCACCATAACACTTAGCAAGAACATCTTTTCTCATTGCCTTAATAGTTTCTCTTGCAATTATTTTTGATCCAATTGCTGCTTGTATCGGAACTTCAAACAATTGTCTTGGAATTATCTCTTTTAATTTTTCTGCAATAGCTCTACCCTTTGCATATGCCTTTTCCTTTGGAACAATCATAGATAAGGCATCTACTATATCTCCATTTAAAAGAATATCAAGTTTTACTAATTCTGTTCTTGTATATCCCTTTAATTCATAATCTAAGGAAGCATATCCTCTTGTTCTTGATTTTAAAGTATCAAAAAAGTCATATACTATTTCATTTAAAGGAATATCATAATTTATTGAAACTCTCGTTTCTTCTAAATATTGCATGTCAATAAAGGTTCCTCTTCTTTCTTGACACAATTCCATTACTGCTCCAACATAATCTGATGGCGTAATAATGCTTGCTCTTACAACAGGTTCCTCCATATATTCAATTTCTGTAGCTTCTGGAAGATTTGTTGGATTTGTAAGATCAATAATTTCCCCATTAGTTTTCTTTACTTTATAAATAACTGATGGAGCTGTGGTTATAATATCTAAATTAAATTCTCTTTCAATTCTCTCTTGAATTATTTCCATATGTAATAAACCTAGGAAACCACATCTAAATCCAAAACCTAAAGCAACAGATGTTTCAGGTTCAAAACTTAAGGCTGCATCATTTATTTGCAATTTCTCAAGGGCATCCTTTAGCTCTTGATATTTTGCTCCATCAACTGGATAAATTCCTGAATAAACCATAGGTATAGCAGGCTTATATCCAGGTAGGGGTTCCTTTATAGGATTATCCGCATATGTAATTGTATCTCCAACTCTTGCATCTCTAACATTTTTTATTGAAGCTGCAATATACCCAACATCACCAGCTCTTAATTCACTTATTGGCAATGCTTTAGGAGTAAATACTCCAACCTCTGTTACTTCATAAACTTTGTTAGTAGCCATTAATTTTATCTTTGTTCCAGCTTTAACTACTCCATCAAAGATTCTTACATGAGAAACTACACCTTTATAGCTATCATAATAAGAATCAAATATTAAAGCCTTTAATGGAGCATTTTCATCTCCATTTGGAGCTGGAATTTTTTCTACTATTGCTTCTAATACAGCATCAATATTTAAGCCTGTTTTTGCGGAAATCATTGGAGCATCAGAAGCCTCTATTCCAATAATATCTTCTATTTCAGTTTTTACTTCTTCTGGTCTGGCTGACTGCAAATCTATTTTATTAATTACAGGAACTATTTCTAAATCATTATTCAAAGCTAAATAACAATTTGCTAAAGTTTGGGCTTGAACCCCTTGAGTTGCATCAACAATTAATAGAGCACCTTCACATGCCGCCAAACTTCTTGAAACTTCATATGTAAAGTCTACATGTCCAGGAGTATCTATTAAATTTAGAATATACTCCTCTCCATTTTCTTTTCTATAAATAAGTCTAGCTTCTGTAGACTTAATTGTTATACCTCTTTCTCTTTCAATTTCCATATTATCTAAAGTTTGCTCTTCCATTTCCCTCTGGGTAAGAGTTCCAGTTGCTTCTAATAACCTGTCTGCTAGGGTTGATTTGCCATGATCTATATGGGCAACTATTGAAAAATTTCTAATATATTTTTGTCTGTCACTACTCATATTTAAACTATTAGCTTTTAAACTAGCTAAATAGCCACTTCACCCCCATTATATTAAATCAAGCTAAATTATAACATAACATACCAGATTACTGTCAATATAAATATTATATATAAGATTTTAATATAAATTATCTATTCCATTTCTTTTATAAAATCATCAATAATTCTATCTAACTCATCTTCTTTATTAGATTTATTATTTTCCTTAGGTTTATTTTTATCATTAATTTTAAATCTATCAATTATATTATCAGCAAAGGCTGAAATTTTATGATAAACAGTATAAGCTCCTTCTTGCAACTTAATCAAAAACACATTATCATTATTAACATAAATTTCCTTATCTAATATTTTTACAGTAAATTTAGCATCTTCTTCAGTTGGGGTATAAATTTTTATCTCTGCTCCATCTTTAATAAATTCATTAAAATCATCTCCGAATTCATTACTAATAATCTTATAATTATTTTCTCCTTCTCCTGTTGGTGATAAGGCCTTAGTATTAACGATATTTATTCTTATAAAACCAAATAATACAATAATAAGAAATAAAACTATACCACTTAAGATTTTCTTATTAAACAAAAGGGCACCCCCTAGCTTTTATTATTACTATCTAAAGGATGCTCATTTTTTTAATTTTTATACAATTATTGACCATTAAGATATTCTGCAACTATCCTAGCAATATATTTCGCTGATAATTTAGCCTCTTGAGCCTCATTTACATTTGCCCCAACTTCTATTAAGATAAAATTATCGCTTAAACTATAATTTATAGCAGTAGCTCCTACTGGATAAATAAAATTATTTCTCATTAATCCTGGAAATAATGAATTTGATATATTTAATAATTTATTTGCTAATTCTAAGTTTGCATCATATCTTTCACTATTTTCTGCTAAAACAAACATTAGTTTAGCTAAATTTTGATTATTTAGATTTATTGTTACAGCATTTTTATTTGTAACACTATCCCTATGCAAATCTATTATAAGTTTAAAATCTCCATATTCTTGTAAATAACTAGTTAAAGTTTCATTTGATCTTTTATAACTATCATTATAAGAAATACTATGATTAGTTTTATCATGAATTACTGATATTCCATATCCCTCTTCTAATTCCTTAGCTAGCACTTCTCCAACACCAACAACATTAAAATTGCTATCTGTTGTTAATTCTCCTACTTCTGCATAATTTTCAATTGCATGAGTATGAAAAATCAACACTTCTGGTTTTGAATTATCTAAGGGCTTTTTTAAACTTTCATCATAGGCAGGACTAACTTTATTTAATTCAGCCAATTCTTCTTCACTTATAGTTGCAATACTTTCTTTCTTTAAGGAAAAAGGTTTTATATTAGCTATAGGTGAATTAGTAAAAACTTTTTGTAAACCATTATAAAATATACCTAACTCTTCTCCTATTATTTTATAAGCACTTAAGCCTTTTAAACCTAAACTTTCTAATACAGCATTTTTTAAAGAAATATCATCATTAAAATTATTTTCATCAAAGATTTGTGTTTTTACTACAGGCATACTATAGTTTAGTAAATTGATATGAGCAAATCGGCTTAATTGATCATATTTATTTACAAGTCCTATAAATCTTATTAAGAATATTAATATTCCTAATATAAGAATTATATATCCAATGTCAAAGCTGCTTTTTATATTTAGTTTTTTCCTTTTCTGCTTTTTAAACATTCTTTCTCTTATTGAATACAAATGTAACTCCCCCTTCTCTTTATAATATATATATTAGGAGAGTTACATAATTATTAATAATTTAATATTTTTATTTACCCCATAAATGCATTTATTTCTTCCATATCTAAATTAGGTTGTATAGCCATATTAATTCCATTGGCTATAACTTTTGATAAAGAATCCATTATTACATCTACATCTTTTGGAGTGACCATTAAATCTCCAATAGATGGATCTAATATTTCTCTTATTAAATTATTTTTTTCATTTCTATCTAATGACTTTAACATTTTATAAAAATCTGTTCCTGCTTCTGATTTTTTTATAAGTTCATCTAAAAGCAAATCAAGAGTATCATTAGCAATAGTGGCCGCATGAACAACAGTAGGAACACCGATACTAATTACTTTAACTCCTATAGAATCTTCGTTTATTTTCATTCTATGATTACCAACGCCTGCTCCAGGTGCTATTCCTGTATCGCTTATTTGTATTGTTCTATTTACACGTTCTAATTTTCTTGAGCCTAAAGCATCTATACAAATAACTATTTCAGGTTTTAATTTCTCAACAAGAGATTTTATTATTTCTCCAGTTTCTATTCCTGTAACTCCCAAAACTCCAGGGGCAATACAGGAAACTGGTCTAACTGATTCATCAATTGCATCAGGCATTAGTTCCTTAATATGCCTTGTAACCATAATTTTCTCAGTAACCTTAGGTCCAAGGGAATCTGGAGTTACCCTTCTGTTTCCTAAGCCAACTACTAAAGCAAGTTTATTATAAGGTACATCAATCAGCCCGCTTAATGCTTTATTAATTGCTTGGGAAACCTGATCCATAATTTCTGTATCATAATATGTCATTTCCGGGAAATCTATTGTAATATAATTTCCCTTAGATTTTCCTAATTCCTTACCAGCCTCATCACTTTCAATTGTTACAGTAGTTATTTTTACATCTCCATCCTGCTCTTCTTTTACAATAACACCATCTAATTCCCTTTTATTTTCTTGCGTATACATATCACGAGCTTCTATTGCTAAATCAGTTCTTATGCTAATCATTGAAATACCTCCCAAATCATTATCATTTTTTATTTTTCCACAATATAATAATTTAATACTTGAACTTATAAAGTTTCAATGATATAATCTAGTATGTTAAAAAAGAACTCGTACGCAGATTTCCCCAAAGCTGCAATGAGACCCTATAAAAGCATTAAGGGGGTGAAGTAGAATGGCAAATATTAAATCAGCAAAAAAGAGAATTAAAGTTACTGCAAAGAAAACTGCTCAAAACAGAATGATTAAATCATCTGTTAAAACAGTTATCAAAAAATTTGAAGCTGCAGTTGCTTCAAACAATCTAGAAGAAGCTAAGGCTCTTTTCCCACAAGTTGCTAAGTCTTTAGACATGGCTGCTCAAAAAGGAGTACTACATAAGAATATGGTAGCTAGAAAGAAATCTAGATTAGCTGCAAGATTAAACGCTATGGCGTAATTAAATAAGAAGCCGATCCCAACTGGATCGGCTATTATTTTACCATAAAAATATTAAATAACATTAATTCTAATTCCATAGTTTTATCGTTACTACTGGATTTTAATAAAATTTCAGTTCTTAGACAAATATCTAAAATTTCTTTTAATTGGTTAAGTGTAAATTTACTACTTTGATTAATTAATTTTTCACAAATAAAGGTAGGCAATTTATATTTACTTGTAATATTAGCAATACTGTAACCTTTATTTTTTAAAAGCTTTATTTCATATAATCTTTTAAAGTGATTTTCAATATTAGTTATTATAAGCATATGCTGATCACTTTTAAATAAAAGTTCATCTAACAAGTCTATTGCTCTTTCTGCTTTTCTCATTGAAATCAAATCTATTAAATCAAAAATATCATCTTCGCTGGATTTCAATACTAACTTATCAATATCTTTTTTAGTTATTTCCCTGCCCTCAGTATAAGCTATTATTTTATCTGCTTCTCTATTTATTATATCAAAGTTATTTGTTACCTTTTCAGCAAAATATCTCGCTTCAACCTTTTTTATATCTTTGCCTCTTTTTTTAAATACTTCTTCTACCTTCTTATAATATCTATCTTTTTTTAATCTATCAAAATTCACTACTTTAGAAACTTTATCTAAAGAAATTAATTTTTTATTCTTTTTAGGCGTATCTCTTTTATCATTAAATAAATAATACATAACCACTATAGTATAGGGCGGAATATCCTTTAAGTATTCTGTTATTTCCTTATATAATTTACTTAAGGAACTATCAGTTTTATCCTTTAAAAATTCTGCCCGATATATAACAACTGCTTTTTTTTCTCCCATAAAAGGCATTGTTTCGCAGGCATTTAAAATTTCATCAAAATTTGTATTAAGACCATCTAATCTAATACAATTTAGGTCTTTCATTGATTTATCTACAACTGAGTTAACTACTAAATCTACACCTTCTTTAATTAATTCTTCATCTAACCCACAGAAAATATATGAATTACTTATTTTACCTTTTTTTATTTCTTCTTCTAACGTATCAAAATCTATCAAAGCAATCTACCCTTCCTTAATAAAATGGAATAATTTTATCTTTAATTAAAACTATTTTGCTGAAGCTTCCATTCTTAAAATCTATTATATCATATGTCCCTATAATTTCATCTTTTGATACTTTTAATAAATATTTTTTATTATAGCCTTCTAAGAGTAGATTATTATTATATCTTTTAAGTTTAAATTTGTTTCCTATATTCACACTATTAAAATCATTATATTCTTCCTTTGCCATAGTTATTTTCTCAAACTTTTCTTTCTCAATATTATTTTTAGTATAAAATAACTTTTTAGAAGTCTTATAACTTATAGAAATAACACCTTCTTGATAATATTCTATTTTAGGATAAGGAGTATAAAGGAGATTAAAAATATAAACTAATCCTAATAATAATGGAAAAATTATAATTCTTTTTAAATGTTTCTTATAAAAATAAACAGTTATCATAATTATGCAATAAAACTTTGCAATATTTTCATTCAAATAAATTATATTAGGACTTAACCCCTTTAATATTCCTGTTAAAACATCAATAATTCTAGTTATATAAAAAGAAAGAAATATTAAATAGTTAAACAAAGGTTTTATTTTAATAAATAAAAGCAGTAAGTTTCCAATAACAACTATAATATTCATTAGAGGAAGAACTATTAAATTCCCAAATAAAAATCCTATAGAAAACTCCTTAAAGGAATAAACTAATATCGGAAAAGTAAATATTTGTGAAGAAATACAAATTGATATGCCTTCCCTTATATATTTAGGCATCCTATAAAGTTTTTTATTTATTTTCTTATTAAATAATATTATTCCTAAGGTTGCTAAAAAACTTAATTGAAACCCTATATTAAATATACTATAGGGCTTGAATAATATAATTATTATTCCCCCTAAAGATAGACCAGCTAAAGGATTATAGTTCCTTTTAAAACTTATTGCAAAGCTTGTTGTTAGCATCATTATATAAGATCTAACAGTAGCTAAAGCTGCTCCAGTAAAAATAACATAGAAAACTGATAAAATTGCAGCAGCTTTTTCTCCAAAAAATCTCTTTATAATTGAATATACTATTGCCATATGTAGCCCTGAAACTGATAGGGCATGTAATATCCCAAGTTTTTTCATATCCATTTCATCACTATTATCTAAGTACTCTGTATATCCAAAAGATATTGAAGTAATTATAGCTGCCCTTCTATAACCCAATTTTGATCTTAAATTATAAAATATTTTTTCTCTTAAATTATAAACTTTACTAATCAAATCACTTTTTAAATGCTTATAACTCTCTACTTTATAACTTCCTAATACTCCCCTTTCTCTATTAATATCCTTTTTAAAAGTTCCCTTAACCTTTATTCTATCACCAGACGAAATTTCTTTTATATTTCCAGATAAATATACAGTTCTTCCTTTTATTTTTCCAATTGCTCCATAAAGCTTTGTACTCTCTATCCTTATTTCCTGATCCTTACTAAAATTGATATTATAATAATTATAACTATTTATTATTGGTACAAAGAAAAAAATCATAACTAATAATGAAAATTTTATCCCATTAAAAAGTACTAATAAAATAAAAAAGCAGCTAGCAATAATTGTTGCTAGCCATTTGCTTTCATTAAACAAAACATAAATATAAGTTCCACATATAAAAGATAAAAAAATATATAATAATACATTTATTCTATAATTATAATTCAAATGGCATCACCCATTATAATTATTACCATTTTCTTATAATTATTTCAGAAACTAATAAGATAAATAATAGAACTGACACTATTATTAAATCTATTAATGCATAACTATAATTTTTTATAAAAATTAATATTCCGGCAGTTATTATAAATAGCATTATAAAAATCATTAAAAGTTTTAATCCCTTATAATCTCCTCTTTTTATAAAAGTACAATTTATTATTGTATCAATAAATAACATTAAAGAAATTAAACAATATGCAAGAATATCTACGTTTTTTATTTTTACATAGATCAAAATTAAAGGTAATACTGCAAATAAAACTCCTCTTAATATTATTTTATTATCGTTTGTATTATATTTTCCGTATATCATATTAATTAATATTATAGGGGTTAATAAGAATACATTAAAAAAAGATATAAAATAGTACTCAATCATATAATTATTATTTAAAAGCTGATTGAAGCTAAAAAATAATATCTCTGATAATAAAGTAATTACATATATTGCAATCCCTCTATCCATTCCTTCAAAAACATACTTGCTTTCTCTTAAAATATTCAAAAATGCTTGAATCGAACTGTTATGTGTATATATATCTCCAAGATTTTTTAATATCTCTGATACCTTGCCTTTAAATATTCCTATTTTTGATAAATTAATCAAGGAAACGTCTGGTAAGGTTTCACCTTCAATTGCAAAACTATATCCATCCTCATTATATAAAGATACAAGATTATACTGCTGTTCTTGAGTTAACTGGCAATATATTCTTGTCTTGGAAACTCTTTTTAAAAATTCTTCTTGTTTTAAAAATTCAAGTTCCTGTCCTGAAGTTACTTGTTCTTCAGAAGATATTAAGTTTATTTTTTTCCCTAATACCTGGGCTGCCATTTTATTATCATCTGTAAATATAATTGGTAATACTCCTTTTTGTCTAAGTTCATTAATTTCATCAGGGATAGTATCTATTATAGGATTTTCCATAGCAATAATTCCTGCAAATACAAGATTACTCTCAATATTTTCAGATTCTGAAGGTTCATAATTAAATGATCTATATGCAAAAGCTTCAGTAATAAGTCCTTCTTTTGAAAAATTTAGGGCAACTAGCTTTATTTTAATTATATCTTCTGAAGTTAATTCTTTTTCTACACCATTTAATAAAATGCTTGTACAAGCATTTAATACATCATCAAGTTCACCTCTAACATTTGCCCTGTAGCCATTTCTATTTTTATTTATAGTTGTAGTCATTTTTTTATTTATATCTCTTGCTATTTCAAAAATCCTTTTATTTTTAGCTTCTAAATTATTTTTGTATATAGATCTCGTAACTCCATACCTTAAATAAGCTACTTCAAATATATCTCCTTTTGACCAATTATTATCAATATTATATTTAGCATTATTACAAAGAATTGATATATCTAATATTCTTCTAATATTTATATCGCTAATATCAGCATCCTTTGCTAAATAAATTTGATCATTAGTATAAATCTTATCAACATATAGTTCATTTTTAGTTATAGTACCAATTTTTTTTAAGAATAATATTTTTATTTCTTTTAATAAAACTAATGAAGAAAAATTCATTAACTCTATTCCATAGTCAGTAATTAGTTTATTTTTTATATACTTTTCATAATATATTATAACTAAGGGTATTAATATAGATATCATGGCAAAAAGTGAGTTTGCCATTAAGGGTAATTTGCTAGATAATGATCCAGGAAAAATTGCAACTAAGATTATTTGTAATAGTATTAGACATATTTGAACTTTGAATAAAGAATTATAAGTTTTATCTATAATAATATCCTTTTTTCTTTTAAATTTTTTTAATCTGCTTAATACTTTTCCTAATTGAGTATTATTACCAGTTTCTATTACAATTCCACTACCTGATCCTTCTTTTATTACTGAACCTCTAAAAATTATATTATTTATTTCTCCAATAGAATTAGGTTTTTCATCCATTTTAATTGAATATTTATTTTTTAATAAATTGTCACCAGTTATATTTCTCTCATCAACTTTTAAATCTTTACTCTCTATAATTCTAACATCTGCACCAATAAAAGAATTTTTCCTAAAGTAAACAATATCACCTTTCACTAAATTTTCTGCTTCTATTAGCCTTTCTACACCATTTCTAAGTACTAAAACTTGGGAAGTATTTAAGCGTTGCAAAAGTTCCATTTCCTTTTTATTCAAAAATTCATTATATAATTTTAATCCTAAATAAAATAATAAAATTATTAATGAAATAATTCCTAATAAATAAAACTTATTTAATAAAAATAAAATTATACATAAAATATGAATATATATATTTTTTTCTTTAAATAAATCAAAGAAAATTTGTAAGTTAGTCTTAGTATAAGGTAAACTAATAAAATTATCTCCAAATTGACTTTTTCTTAAATTAACTTGCTCTTCATTTAATCCGCTATAAATATTACTTTCTAATTTTTCAACTACTTTAGACCAGCTTTCACTATAATATTCTTTCATTCTGCCCCTCCCCCGTAAAATAATTATACATTTTAATTTTACAATTATTATAATTAAATTTCTACAAAAAAGCTGAAACATTGAAAATTAAAAAGATTAATTTATATTTTCAATGTTTCAGTTATTAATTTTATATTTAATATTTTATCAAGATTTTGTCTTTGGATTAAAAAATACTGCAACCAGATAACCAAAAAATACTGATGCAGTTATGCCTGATGCTGTTCCCTCTATTCCACCTGTTAATATTCCTGCTATTCCTTTTTCATCTACTGCTTTCATAACCCCCTTAGCTAGGGAATTTCCAAAGCTAGGTAACGGAACTGAAGCCCCAGCACCACCTATTTCTATTAATTTATCATATATTCCAAATGCACCTAATACAACTCCTATTAATAAAAAGGTAACTAATATATTAGCTGGAGTAAGTTTTGTAGTATCTAAGATAATCTGCCCTATAACACATATTAACCCACCGACTATAAAGGCACTTAAATACTCCATTATTTTTCACCTCCATTACTATTAAATTCAATTGCAACAGCATGAGCAATTCCAGGAATACTTTCTCCTTGTTGGGTAGAAGTTGGACTCATTAGTGCTCCTGTTGAAATTAGAAGTATCTTTTTAATTTCCTTATTCATTAATTTTCCATAAAAATATGAACAAGCTACGCTGGCTGAACATCCGCATCCACTACCGCCTGAATTTGTTCCTTGTTTTTCATCATCAAATATTAAATCTCCACAATCATAATAAATATCTCTAATATTATAACCTTGCTTTTCTAATAGTTGTAAAGTTATTTCTTTCCCTACTTTTCCTAAATCTCCTGTTACAATGGCATCATAATATTTTTCTCCTCTTCCTGTATCTTCTAAATGCTTTACTATTGTATCAACTGCAGCTGGCGCCATTGCAGCTCCCATATTATTTGAATCTTTAATTCCATAATCTTTTACTAAACCTGTAGTTACATATGTTACCTCCGGAAAATTTCCTTCTTTCCCCAAAATCATTGCTCCTGCTCCAGTTACAGTCCATTGCGATGTAGGACGCCTTACAGAACCATATTCTAATGGGAATCTAAATTGTCTTTCTGAAGAACTAAAATGGGATACGGTTGCTGCTATAGTATAATCTGCAAAGCCTCCATCTATCATCATGGCTGCTAGACTTAATGATTCTGTCATAGTAGAGCACGCCCCAAACAATCCAAAAAATGGTATATTAATATTTCTTGCTGCAAAGCAAGTAGAAGTTAATTGATTTAATAAATCTCCTGCAAAAATATAATTTATGTCTTCTTGTTTCAAATTTGCACTTTCTATTGCCTTAATTACTGTTTGATAAAACAATTCACTTTCAGCCTTCTCATAGCTCTCTTTGCCTAAAGTATCATCTTTTACAACCTCGTGGAAATATTGACCTAAAGGTCCTTCCCCTTCCTTAGGCCCTACCATTGAATATGTAGTAATAATTTTAGGAGGATTTTGCATTCTAACAGTTTGCACGCCTAATCTTTTTGTATTACTATTCATTTCTAATCCCCTTTCCTAAAATCTCTGAGATAAATAATATATTATTCCTACTACTACTGAACTTCCTATTCCATAAACTAATACCGGTCCTGCTATAATGAACATCTTAGCTGCAACACCAAATATAAAACCTTCCTTTTTGAATTCCATAGCAGGTGAGACAACTGAATTTGAAAATCCTGTAATTGGTACTAAAGTACCTGCTCCAGCAAAGGATGCAATTTTATCATAAACTCCAATTCCGGTTAAAACAGCTCCTAAAAAAACCATTATTGCTGGCACTAACATCTTTGTCGTTTCTTCATCAAAACCTCCATAATTAATAAGAAGCATATGTATTATCTGTCCTATCAGACATATTAAACCTCCTACCCAAAAAGCATTAATACAATTTTTAATTATTTTGGGCTTTGGTTCTGTTTCTTTTGTAATAGTCTGAAAGTCCTTAATGATTTCATTTTCACTCATATTTTTCTTTTTAGACATTTTTATACTTCCTTTCTAAATATTATGTGTAATTTTATTATTCCAAATCTTTCACTTTATAATACTGATATTTTTTGGCAAATAAATAGTCAATTGAATTTTAGTATAATTCAATTGACTTTCATTTCATTTCCCTATTCATTTTTTTCATAATTTTCTCCTTGCTTCTTTTGTATTTTTAAGTTTATTCTTCTAATTTTTGTTTCATTATTCCAAGGACTTTCTTTTCTATCCTTGAAACCTGTACCTGACTTATTCCTAACATCTTGGCTACTTGAACCTGAGTTTTATCTTTAAAATATCTAAGCATTATTATTTGTCTTGACTTCTCATCTAAACTTCTCAATGCTTCTTTAAGGGCAATTTTATTAATCATTTCACTATCATCTTCAGCTTTTTCACTTAATTTATCAATTAAAAGAACTGGCGCTCCATCGTCTTGATGAATAGTATCATATAAATATTGCATATTGTTTACAGAATCTAATGCAAATAATATTTCGTCTTTATCTATTCCAGAGAATTTTGACAATTCTTCAATTGTAGGCTCCCTATTTAATTTCTTTGTTAATTTTTCTTTATCAAAATGAAGCTTTCTTGCTAAAGTCTTAACATTTCTGCTCACTTTAATTATTCCATCATCTCTGATGAATCTTTTTATTTCACCTACTATCATTGGTACAGCATAAGTTGAAAACTTAACATTGAAACTTCCTTCAAAATTATTTATAGCCTTTACTAGGCCGATAGAACCTATTTGAAAAATATCTTCATAATCATATCCACGATTAAGAAACTTTTTGCTTATTGATGCTACTAAAGGAAGATTCATTTCTATTACTTTATTCATAGCTTCCTGATCGCCAGCTTTTGCTAAGGGTATCAATTTTGAATTATCATCATAATTGTACGCCTCTTTCCTCATAATTCCGTTTTCCATATACTTCACCTAACTTACTGAGTTAAATTTCTTCTTCATAATTACTTTTGTCCCTTTACCTTCTTCGCTTACTACTTCTAAACTATCCATGAATGTTTCCATAACAGTAAAGCCCATGCCAGATCTTTCTAACTCAGGTTTAGAAGTATAAAGTGGTTCCATAGCCTTTTTTACATCTTTTATTCCCACTCCAAAATCTTCTACTATTATGGTAACTTCATTTCCGCTTATAGTAGCCTCTATTCTAATTATGTCCTCTTTTCTATTTTCATAACCATGAATTATAGAATTTGTTACAGCTTCTGATACTGCTGTCTTTACATCTGATAATTCCTCAATTGTAGGGTCTAATTGGGATACAAATGCTGCAATTGCAACCCTTGCAAACCCCTCATTTTGGGATTTACTCATTAATTCTATACAAACTCTATTATCTACCATATTTAAACCCCTCCATTACATACTCTTAATCGCTTCATCTAAGCTTTTATGCATATTAATTATTTTATACATACCTGATAATTCAAAAACTTTGCCAACACTCTTATTTATTTCTGTAACGCATATCTTACCATTTCTATTCTGCATTTTTTTATATCTTCCTATAACTACCCCAATTCCAGAACTATCCATAAAAGTTACTCCCTTAAAATTTAAAATAACTTTCTTTATGTTATCCCTATCTATTCTATCATCTATCTTTACTCGTACCTCTTCAGCACTGTGATGATCAAGTTCCCCCATTAAGGTAACAATCAATTTATCTTCACATTTATCAAACTTAAGATACATATAAGCTGCCCTAAGTTTATACTACCTAGAGCTTACACCTCCCTCATTTTATTACCTTCTTTTTCCATAATTCTAACATATTATTTTATGCTTAGTCAAATAATTTATTCCATTTTTATGTAATTTATGTGATTAATTGTTTAAGTAACTTAAAATACAAACTAAAATTTAATTTGCTATAAAAAAATTGCAAGCTTGTTTAGAGCTTGCAAATAATCTAAATTGCCCATTGTCCTCTCTCAATTACTACTTATAAAGATTGCTCGCGATCTTTCTGTTATATATTTAGCTTGTCTTCTTTTACCCTCTTATATCTGTCAATTTCAAATTTTATCTTTTTATAAAACTCTTCTAAAGTTTCTCCATCATTAAGAATCAGTGTTTCTATAGCATCTTCTAAGGTATTCATTACATAAATATGGAACTCTCCCTTTTCGACTGCATTCTCAATTTCTGGATCTAATATCAAATCATCCTTATTCAAATCTGGTATTAGCACACCTTTGTCCTGTACTGTATCAATATATTTGCACATTCTAAAAAATCCTTCTATTTTTTCATTTACTCCACCAATAGGCTGAACTTCTCCTAACTGATTAACAGAACCTGTAACTGCTATATTCTGTTTTATAGGTCTTTTGCTTAAAGCTGATAATATGCAGATAACTTCTGCAATTGATGCACTATCTCCATCTATTAACCCGTAAGTTTGTTCAAAACTTAAATAAAAATCTACCGGTAATTCCTCATAAGGACTAATTAAATTATTTAATAGGCCCTTTAATATACTAACTGACTTTTCATGAATTTTACCGCTTAATTTATTTTCTTTTTGTATATCTATTATCCTACCATTACCGCTTTGAGCAACACAGGTTATTCTCATTGGTTTTCCAAAAGAGTAATAACCAGTATCTATAACAGCAAGTGCATTAATTACCCCAACTTTTTCTTCCTTTACTGAAATTAATATTTTATTTTCCTTAAACAATTTATCATATTCTTCCTCTATTAACTCCCTTTCATAAACAGTTTCTATTATATCTTTTCTTTCAATCATTGCTGCTTTTCTATTTTTAGCTCTATCATTAGCTAGTAAAATTAATTTCTCTATTTCCCTTTCTTCAATATTTATCTTTCTCCTATTATTGGCTCTTCTAGCTAAATACTTTATAACTTCACTTAATGCCTCTTTTGAAAGAATGTTTAAAGAATTTTCCTTAACTACCTTATTTGCTAAAGTTATTATATATTCCTGTGTTTCTTTATTTAATTCAATTATAGACTTAAATTCAGCTCTCAAAGGAAATAATCTTCTAAAATCTTCATCTAAATTATATAAAATATCATAAGTTTCTTGATCTCCTATCAAAATGACCTTTAGCTTTATAGGAATAGGTTCAGGTTTCAAACTATTAATTGAAATTAGTTCTACATAGGATTTTGAAACATCAAAATTGACTTTACTAGTTAATAATGCTTTTTTAAGCTGAAAGTATGCATTATAATTGTTAACTAAAGAATTCATCCTAATTATTAAACATCCACTATTTGCTCTTAAAATACTTCCTGAATTTATGAGTGAAATATCTGTTGAATATATCCCATTATTATTTTCATACTCAATAAAACCTATAAGATTATTAACACTTGGATCTTCTTCATATATTACAGGTGGATTTAATACTAAACTATTATCAACAAGCAAATGAATATAATTTTTATGAATTATCTTATATAACTCCTCCTCATCTTCATCCACATCAATATTGTAACAATCAATAATTTTCCTTTCTATAACTAAAAAAAGCCTTTCTAAAAACTCATAAGCATTATCATCATCAATAAATTCCAACAATGCTTCATCTTTATATACTTCCATCTGATTTGATATATAATCAGTATATAGTTCCTTTAATTTTTTCATGGATATAGCTTCAATTTCTTTTAATTTTAATAAGATGTGTTCGGCTTTTTTCTTTAATTTATTTGCTTTTACCACTATTTCTTCTTTTCTTGTATTACTTAAATCATCATATTGTTTCTCTGTAATTATTTTGCCATCTACTAGAGGAATAAAGGCAAATCCCCTATTGGTAAATTTCACTTCAAAATTTTCTAATCTTGCACTTTCTATTAATTCGTTAATATAATTACTTCTTTTATTTTGAATTTCATCTATTAAATCTTCTTTTCTATTATCAGATGATGAATTATAGAAATCTTCTACTATTTCTATATAACGATTTTTTATTTCTTCAACAGCTCTTATTAACTTTTTACCATTACCATTCTTAACAAATAGTGCTTCTGGTTTTTTTGAATCCTCATAAATGACATAACAAATATCCTTTGGAGGTTCAAGATATTTGTACTGTTCCTCTATATATTTCTTTAGTTTATTTATCTTCTCTTTTGAGAATGTATCTATTAAATAAAGATTGTAACCTTCCTTATCAATATTAAGAGCTCTGCTTATCTTTGTAAACTCAGCATCAAATAAATTAATATTTTTAGAAGCATCATTTTCAGTATAATCTAAATTAAAATTATATTTCACTTCATTTATCTTCAATTCTTTTTTCATAAATTCCCACTTTATAATTTGCCTTAGCAATTATTAAGAAGCAGTTCCCTCCTTTTTATTGTTTAATATATAAATATTCTGAAGGGGGAATTTAGGGAATATTTTTTCATCAAAAAGAATTATTATTTAATTTTTTACAAAATAAAAAAGTGCAAAGCACCTTATTTATAAAAGAATGTAAAGTAAAGATTTATAGCTTCTTCACTTTACATTTTTCATTAATTCGCTTCACACTTAATTACATTAATTCAATAAACTTATCTACAATTTCTTCTGCTTTTTTTAATTCTTCTTCTGAAGGAACAAAACAGAATGATAGACCTGGATCTACAGTTTTAAATTTTAAGTCTTTTAGCCTTGATGTAAGCATTTTTACGCCTTCCCCTGACCATCCATATGATCCAAAAGCTAATGCTGCTTTTCCTCTATTAGTAACTGGACAGATTAATGATAGCAAATCCCAAGATGGCTTTACTGCATCTTGATTTATTGTTGGTGAACCAATCATAATTCCTTTAGCAGCTTCTATCTTTTTAATACTTTCTCCTAAAGGTACTTCTGTTATTTCTGTTACATCTGCCTTAAATCCTTTTTCTATTAACTTATCTTTTAAAAATTTAGCCATAAATTCTGTGTTTCCATAAGCTGAAATATAGAATATTTCTACTTTTTTATCATCAACTTTTTCTTCAGCAGCCCATTCTTTATATAAGTTAAGAATATCATCAAGATTATTCATATGTACTGGACCATGACTTGGAGCAATTATATCAAAATTTAAACCTGCTATTTTATTTAATGCCATTAATACAAATTTTTTAAATGGTCCCATTATACAATCAAAATAATATTTCATTTCTACAAAATATTCATCATTTAAACTTCCAGTAATTGATCCTTCAGGACAGTAATGAGAACCAGTAAAATCACAAGTAAATAAAATATTTCTTTCTTCTACATAAGTAAACATTGTATCTGGCCAATGTAAATTTGGTGCTTGTATAAATTTAAGACTTGTTTTTCCTAAACTTATTTCATTTTTTGCCTCTTCACCGTTAAAATCCCCATTTAAAATATTCTTTAAATAATTTAATGCCGCTCTTGTCCCAACAACCTTTGCCTTAGGATATTTTTCAATTAATTTTATTAAGGATCCACTATGATCTAATTCTGTATGTTGAACAATAATGTAATCTACTTCTCTTTCTCCTATAATAGATGTAATATTTTTTAGAAACTCTTCAGAAAAACCAGTTTTTACACTATCTATTACAGCAATTTTTTCATCATCTATTAGATATGAATTATAAGTAGTTCCCTTTTTTGTTTCCATTATTATGTCAAATACTCTTAAGCCAGGATCCTTAACTCCAACCCAATAGACATTCTCTCTAATTCTTTCCACCATATCTCTTCCTCCAATATAGCAATATTTTTTTTGCATACCTACTAATACTTTACCACAAAGCTTTTTTACAGACAATCTTAATTTAAAAATGGATATATTAACTAATATTAATTATTAATTATTAATTATTTAATAAATACATTTTTATTAATTTTTAAATGAATGTACAGGAGCTGGTATTCTTCCCCCTCTTTGAATAAATAATTCAGATGAATTTTCATTAACCTTCATTACCGGAGCTCTTCCAAGCAATCCCCCGAATTCAACCATATCTCCAACTTTACAGCCTGGCGCTGGTATTATTCTTACAGCTGTTGTTTTATTGTTTATCATTCCAATAGCCGCCTCGTCTGCTATCATTGCCGCAATAGTTTCTGCTGATGTATCTCCTGGCACTGCAATCATATCTAATCCAACTGAACAAATAGCAGTCATTGCTTCTAATTTTTCTAAATTTAATGCTCCCTTTAATACTGCATCTATCATACCTGCATCTTCAGATACTGGAATAAAAGCTCCGCTTAATCCTCCAACATGACTGCAAGCCATAATTCCACCTTTTTTAACTGCATCATTTAATAAAGCTAAAGCTGCAGTTGTTCCATGAGTTCCTACTGTTTCTAATCCCATTTCTTCAAGGATATGAGCTACAGAATCCCCAATAGCTGGCGTTGGTGCTAATGATAAATCTACAATCCCAAAAAGAACATTAAGCCTCTTTGATGCCTCCTTAGCAACTAATTGCCCCATTCTAGTAATTTTAAAAGCAGTTTTCTTTATTGTTTCAGCAACTACATCAAAAGGTTCTCCCTTTACCTTTTGTAATGCCCTTTGAACAACTCCAGGTCCACTTACCCCAACATTTATAATCTTATCAGCTTCTCCAACCCCGTGAAAGGCACCTGCCATAAAGGGATTATCTTCTACTGCATTACAAAATACAACTAACTTAGCACAGCCAAAGCCCTTACTTTCCTTTGTTAATTCAGCTGTAGTTTTTATTATTTCTCCCATTTCTTTTACTGCATCCATATTTATCCCTGTTCTTGTAGAACCAATATTTACAGAAGAGCAAACCTTTTTAGTTTTTGAAAGAGCCTCTGGAATTGAATTAATTAATATTTTATCTCCCTTTGTATATCCTTTTTGAACTAAAGCAGAAAATCCACCTATAAAATCTATTCCTAAATGATCTGCTGCCCTATCTAATATTTCAGCAAATTTAACATAATTTTCTTCATTAGTAGCTCCTGCTACAATTGAAATTGGGGTTACTGAAACTCTCTTATTAACTATAGGTATCCCAAATTCATTTTCTATTTCCCTGCCTACTCTTACTAGTTCTTTTGCTGATCTAGTTATTTTATTATATATCTTCTCCCTAGCTTTATCTCCATCTGAATCAATGCAGTCTAATAAAGAAATTCCCATTGTGATAGTTCTTATATCTAAATTCTCTTCTTCTATCATTTTTATTGTTTCTAAAATATTATTAGTATTCATATTAATCCTCCAAACCTTTATTATAAACTATGCATTGAGTTAAATATTTCTTCTCTTTGAATTTTAACATCTACCCCTAATTCTTTTCCCTTTGTAATCAAACCTTCTTTAACTATATCAAAATTACTATCAGAATTTTCAAAATCAAGCATCATTATCATAGTAAAATATTCCTTCATTATAGTTTGATTTACATCTAAAATATTAATATTAAACTTAACTAATTCACTGCTAATTCCAGCAATTATGCCTACCTTATCTCTTCCTATTACTGTTAGTATTGCTTTCATTATTATCTCCTTTCAATTTATAATTTAACAATTTAACCTGCTAAATTTTTACTACTTATTTTATTATTCCTCTATATAATTGTCAAATAAAAGCTTAATTTATTAAAAGAAAAGCCCCTTAAAAATAAAGAAAAATTCGCTTCATAAATTTTATGAAACAAATTTTATATTAATCAAAGAATTCATTTTCCAATTTTTCTAAATCTAATATTTTAATTTCTTTTAAATTAAAATCAATTAACCCACTATTTTTCATATTAATTAATTCTCTTGAAAGAGATGGACGGGTTACTCCCATCTCTTCTGCCAATTCCTTCTTTGATTTTATTTTTAATACTAAAGAATTCTTTGCTTTATAATTGTCTAACAACAGCTTACATATTTTTCTTCTTATTGTATCTAATTCTATCAGCTTTATTTTTTTATTCAGATTTACTAATTTTTGAGACAATAGGCCCAAAAAGTTCTCTGTAAATTTAGTATTTTTCTTCATAATATTTAAAATAGTTTTCTTAGGAAAAAATATTATCTTACAATTTTCAATAGCCATTACAGTAGAAGGATAGATTGCTTCTTTAACAAAAATTACTGCCTCAGCAAAGGCATCACCTTCATTAAGGTTTGCTAAAGTCAATACCTTTCCATTTTCATATACATTTTGTACAACTGCTTTTCCCTCTATTATTATAGATAAACTATTGCACGCTTCACCTTGATTAGCAATAATCTGTCCCTTTTTATAGGATTTTACAAGATATACTTCCTCATCCAAAATTTTTTGTATTTCTTCATCTTTTATATCCTTAAAAAATCTAGCCCTTTGTAATGTTTTTATCATAACTTTTCCTTTCAAAAACTTATTTTAATAGTAAGACTATAAAAATTTTTATAGAATTTATATTACATATTATTTTAATCTTTATTTATATTGTCTTCAAGAGACTTTTATTATTCTTCTTTAAGAAAATATAAAAAGACTACCCATTTGGGCAGTCTTTTCTATATTTTCTATTAACCTAAGAACATCTTTAAGTCATCTTCTACGTTTGTTATTCCGCCGATACCAAAGTTTTCAACAAGTACTTTTGCAACATTTGGTGAAAGGAATGCTGGTAGAGTTGGTCCTAAGTGAATATTCTTAACTCCTAAATATAATAATGATAATAATACTATAACAGCTTTTTGTTCATACCATGCTATATTAAAGGCCAATGGTAATTCATTAATATCTTCTAATCCAAATACTTCTTTAAGTTTTAATGCAATTAATGCTAAAGAGTATGAATCATTACATTGTCCTGCATCTAAAACTCTTGGAATTCCACCAATATCTCCTAACTCTAATTTATTGTACTTGTATTTTGCACAACCTGCAGTTAATATAACTGTATCTTTTGGTAAAGCTTTAGCAAATTCTGTATAGTAATTTCTTGACTTAGCTCTACCATCGCATCCAGCCATTACAAAGAACTTCTTAATAGCTCCTGACTTAACAGCTTCTACTATTTTATCAGCAAGAGCAAATACTTGATTGTGAGCAAATCCACCAATAATTTCTCCTCTTTCTATTTCTGTTGGAGCCTTACATGTTTTAGCAAGTTCAATTATTTCTGAGAAATCTTTCTTTTCTCCATCTACTCCTGGTATATGCTTGCATCCTGGGAAACCAGCAGCACCAGTTGTAAATACTCTATGCTTATAGCTATCCTTTGGTGGTACTATACAGTTTGTTGTCATTAAAATTGGTCCATTGAAGCTTTCAAATTCTTCTTTTTGCTTCCACCATGCATTTCCATAGTTTCCTACAAAATGATCATATTTCTTAAATGCTGGATAATAGTGAGCTGGTAACATTTCTGAGTGAGTATAAACATCTACTCCTGTTCCCTTTGTTTGTTCTAATAATTGCTCTAAATCTTTTAAGTCGTGACCTGAAACTAAGATACCTGGGTTATTTCTAACACCTATATTAACTTTTGTTATTTCTGGATTTCCATAAGTTCCAGTATTAGCTGCATCTAATAGAGCCATTCCCTCTACTCCAACTTTACCAGTTTCTAAAGTTAAAGCAACTAATTCATCTACTGTTAAGCTATCATCTAATAACTTAGCTAATGTTTCTTGCATAAATGCACTTATTTCTTCATTATCATAGCTTAATTCATTAGCATGCTTCATATATGCAGCCAAACCTTTTAATCCATAAGTTATAAGTTCTCTTAGACTTCTTATATCTTCATCTTTAGTTGCTAATACACCAACTTGTGTTGATTTAGCATCATATTCTTCCCTTGTAGAAGCAGTCCATAATGCAGCTTCAGATAAACCTTCTTTATTTGATAATTGATTTAATAATTCTTCTTTTATTTCTAATACTCTTCTTACTCTATCATAGAACACTTCATCATCGAAGTTAGCATTAGTTATAGTTGTAAATAGGTTTATTGTTATATAGTGATTAACTTCAGTTGAAACCTTTTTACCTTCTTTTCTTAATCTAGTTGTTACTTCTGATAATCCCTTTGTTACATATACTAATAAATCTTGCATTCTAGCAAGGTCTGGTGACTTTCCACATACTCCAAACTTTGTACAGCCTGTACATCCTGCTGTTTCTTGACATTGGAAACAAAACATTTTATTTTCCATTAAAATAGCCTCCTTAAATATATTTAAAATAAATAATTTCTTAAATGTTCATTTGACATACTCATTATAACCAGTTTTTTAAGAATAATCGGTAACAGAAGTTACAGAAATAAATATTTTTTATTTTTTTAAATAATTTTCTACCTTATAAAATTTAAAAGAAAATAAGCTGTTTCATAATCTTCTTACAAAACAGCTTATTAAAAAAATTATACTCTCTAATTAAATTGTGCCCTACTTCCCTTATTAGTAGAAGTAATAACTATTTTAGAATCAATTCTATCCTTTAATTCTTGTACGTGAGATATTATTCCTACTACTCTGCCATCATTTTGAAGCTCAACTAAACATTCTATGGCATTATCTAAAGATTCAGAATCTAAAGTTCCAAAACCTTCATCAACAAAAATAGTATCCAACTGTATTCCTCCTGAATAAGCCTGCACAACATCTGCCAAGCCTAAAGCCATTGATAGGGAGGCTTTAAATGCTTCTCCACCTGATAAAGTTTTTACATCCCTAGCTTTCCCTGTATAATTATCAAATACTTCTAAATCTAAACCTTGTCCTTTTCTCTTATCTCCAAGTTCCTCTTTTCTTAAAAGTTCAAATCTGTTACAGCTCATTCTAGAAAGCCTTAAATTAGCTGCTGTGATTATATCCTCAAAATAAGAGGCTAAAACATACCTTTCAAAACTTATTTTTCTATTGTTATCACCATTAATTATCTTTGAAAGCCTTCCTATAGTACTATATTTCTTTTCATCTTTTTCAATCAACTCATTATTTTTTTTAATCTTATCTAACAGCCTTGTATTTTGCTCAATCTTAGAATATAGTTTTTTTTCATTATCCTGTAGCTTTAGCTTTTCATCTTTATAATTTTCAATTTTTAATTCTAATTCCTTAACATCTCTTTTAACAAGACCTTCGCATTCCTTAGTTATCTCAATTAACATTTTCTCTGTATTAGTAAAATTATTATTATAGTTATTAATTTCCTTTTCTAAAGCTTCTATTTCAGATTCTTTAAGCTGGCTATTTTTATAATCACGACCATCTTTAAAACCTAAGGCCAAGGTCTTTTCCTTAAATATTTCAATTGATAGTTCTAATTCTTTTTTTGTTTCTCTTAATCTTATTTCTAAAGATCGCTTATTTCCATTTTCCTTATCTAAATTAGATTTTACTAAATTATATTCTATTTCTGCTTTTTCATAATTTCTTTTTAATTCTTCTAATTTAAAATTAGTTTCTTTTCTTATACTTTCAAGTTCATTAAAAGTTTTAACTTCTCCATTAAATTCTTCTACTATATTTTTTAAGTTGGTCTCTTCTATTTTTAGATTTTCTTTATAAAATAATAATTCTTTATTTTTCTCCTCTAGATTATTTCTTAATTTCTCAATTCTCTCTTCTTTATCTTTCTTTTCCTTAATCTTTTCTTCTTCCGTATCAACAAACTTACTTATTTTTTCTATTTCTTTTTTAATATTTGTCAGTTCTAAATTATTTTCATTAATTAATTCTGATACTCTATTTATTTCAAAATATAAATCTTCAAAATCCTTTTTATTAAATATTTTCACTAATAAAGGAAGAATTATTTCCTCTTTATTTGATTCTAAATTAGCATTTGATTTCGATAAATCCCTATAATATTTTTCCCTATTCTCATACAAGTTGTCTACTTTAGCTTTTGCCTCTTTTACCAATGCCTCATCTATAATTTGACTATTTAATACTGCTGGGCTCGGGTGATGTTTTGAACCGCATACTGGACATGGTTCTCCCTCTTTCAAATTCTTTGCAAGTATTCCTGCTTGATTTCTTCTAAAGGCCTCTTCTAAGCTTTCATAATCATTCTTTGCATTTTTATAAGTCCTATCTGCCTCTTCATAAATATGGGCTAATCTTGAATGTTTATTACTTTCCCTCTTATAATTTTCTAAAGAATCCAATAATTTATTTAGATCTTCTGTTTTCTTATTTAAATTAACAGCCTTTATTTCTAATTCATTCTTTTTACTCTTCAAACTGCTTATATTTTCTAACTCTATTGTTAATTTACTTACTAAATCACTATTATTTCTTATATCCATATTAATACTATTAATATCTTTTTCTAGAGTTATCAGAACAGTCTTTAATTTATTTACTTTCAACTTATTTTCTTCATATTTTAAAGTCTTTTCTTTTAATTTATTTATTTCATTTAATTTAGTTAATAAATTATTTCTTTCTTCTTCTTTACTTTTTTCTTCCTGTAATCTTTTATAGGCTAAGTCATACTCTTTTAGGTACTTTTCTATGTCTTTAATTGACTCTATTAATTTAAAATTAACTTCATCATTTAAAGATTTTTTATATCTATAATCTTTTTCATAAAGTTCTAGTTTTAATGCCTTTTTTGCTTTTTCAAGAATAAGGGCCTTTTCCTTATAATTTTCTTTTAGAGATGCTAATTTTTCAAATTCTAATTTTATTGAATCCTTTTTTTCTAATTTTTTATTATTTTCATTTATTATTACTAATTCTTTAGATAAAATTTCTATTTTCTCTTGAATTTTATCTATTTCAAACTTTAAGGTTAAAAGTTTCTCTTTATCAAATGTTATTTCTTCCTCAAAAGCTTTTATTATTTGCCCTATATTCATGTCCTTTGCAGCTACTAATTCTTTTAAATTTATATTTTCATCATTAATTATAAAAGCTTTAATATTATTTTCCCTATCCCTTTGAATAAGCTCAATATTTCTTTTTAATTCATTTACTTCATTTTTTATATTCTGTTGAATATCTGAAAATATTTTTGTTCCAAATATCTTTCTAAATATCTCTTCTTTCTTATCACTATCAGAATTTAATAATTTCTTAAATTCTCCTTGAGGAATCATAACTAATTGCTTAAATTGTTCAGAATTAATTCCTAAAATCTCTTCAATCCCTCTAGTAACTTCCTTATATCCTGTTATAATTTTGTCTTTATACTTTAACTCTGCAGAAGCCTTGCTTTCCGTAAATCCCTCTCCTCTTTGTTTTTTTCTATAATATTGGGGAGATCTTTTTACATAATAATCTTTATTTCTCATTGAAAACCATAGCTCAACTTCTGTCTTAGTTTCTGGTGAAGCAAAATCACTTCTTAAATTTTTACCATCCCTTTCGCTTCCGCTTGCTTCCCCAAAAAGAGCAAAATTAATAGCATCGAAAATTGTTGTCTTTCCAGCTCCTGTATTTCCCGTTATTACAAATATATTTTTATCTTTCAGATTTTCTTCAAAATTTAATTCTTGTCTTTCCGCATAAGGTCCAAAAGCTGATATTACTAACTTTTTAATCTTCATATTAATCTTCTTCCTCCTTAGCCTTATCCATTACATTTGTAATAATCTCTAGTTCTTCACTGCTGCATTCTTCACCAACTATATCTCTATAAAAATCCTTAAACAAAGTTATAGTGGATTTTTCCTTTATATCAGCTATTTTCCTTTCTGACCCCTGCTTATTAAGTTTCTCTTCCCTTATTAACTCCATTACATTTGGATAAACAGTTCTAAGCTTTGCCATTGGATCTAAAATTTCACCTTTATCCTTTAATATTATCTTTATATAATCTTCCTTGCTTAAATTATCATTTATAGAATTATTTATTATATCATCAAGATAACCTTCTATTATTCTAAAATCTCTTTTAGGTATCAATTTATAAAAACTTACATCAATATTTCCCTCTGAATCTAAATTAACTATATTTATTCCCTTTTTTTGATTTACTTCTGAAAAAGAATATTTCATTAAAGAGCCTGAATATCTTATATTTTCGTTTCCTACTTTTTGTGGACCGTGCAAATGACCAAGAGCTGTATAATTAAACTTTTCAAAGAGCTTTACATCAATAAAATCAGTTCCCCCTATAGAAATAGGCTTTTCTGAATCCGATTCAATTAACTCCTCAAAATTACCATCTCTTATTTTGGTTACATATCCATGGGCAATAGCAACATTTCTCTCTTTTTCTTCTATATCTTTATTTATTTCATCTATAATTTTTTTCATTGCATCATTTGGTGTTCTTATATTTTCATCTTCATATAAGTCCCTTACAATAGGAAGATCTGCAAAAGGAATTGGATAAAAATTCACCTTTCCAAATTCATCTTCTAAAACAATTTTTTCGATATTTCTTTTTAAATTTCCTATAATATATAATCCGCTTCGTCTTAATAGTGAACTTCCAAAATCTAACCTTTCATTACTATCATGATTACCTGCTATAGCTATTACAGGTGTTTTTAGATCTATCACTATTTTTTCAAAAGTTTTATTTAGTAACTCAACCGCTTGTACAGGTGGTATTGATCTATCATATAAATCGCCTGCTATTACTAATACATCTGGCTTTTCTTCATCTATTGCTTTAAATAATTCTTCTAAAATATATTCTTGATCTTCTGTCATATAAAAGCCATTTACAAGCTTTCCTATATGCCAGTCCCCCATATGAAATATTTTCATTTAATCCCCCCATTTTTTCAGATTTCAATTTTTAGTTTAAGAAGATTTTCAGATTACTGAAAATCTACATTCTATTTATTTTATATTATACATTATTTTAATATCTATTTATTGAATATTATCTAAAAACAATAACTCAAAAATTTAAAATAAAAAAGACTGCTATATCTATTAACAGTCCTTTCCTATTACTATTTATTCTTATGCTGCTCTTTTTTCATTCAAAAGAGAAATAGTATCTTTTCCTTGAGCCTTATTTAATGACTTTGCTACTAAATATGCTAGAAAAGCATCAATAAAATGATGAACCATTGTTCCTACTATAGTAATTAAAACAATCGTATAAGAATCAATTCCAAAAGGTATTATAGCTAGTCCTTCTAAAACACCATGAATAGGTGCAGTTACAGCTATAGCTCCTTTATAATTTTCATTCTTTCTAAATATTTTTCCTCCAATATAGCCAACAATAATGTGAGTCGCTGCTCTAAGGGCAACTACAGGTGCTGATGTTATAAAAAATCCTATTGTTGAACCTAGACCAACTATTGCAGCTACTTTGGGCGAAATTAACATTGCAATAAATAAAGGAACATGAGATGCTAAAGTAGCTGTAAAAGGTCCAACTATTATTTTTAAAAATCCAAAAGAAATAGGAATAATAAGTGATAATGCCACCAATAGTGCAGCTAGTACCATTTGTTTAATTTTAGTGCTATGCATTTTACCCCTCCTAAAGTGTATATACATTAGTATAATATTATATTTACACCTTGTAAATACTTTTAATAAAATAATTATTTTTATTATTATTCATAGATATTTCCTAAATTAATATAATTTATAATGAGTTAATATTTAAGCGAGGTAATTTATGTTTGAAAATAATACAATAATTCCTTTAACTCTTTCATTATTAGCAGGACTATCAACAATCTTAGGCGCTTTTGTAGTCTTCTTTGCTAATTTTAATAAGAATAAATTAATTACATTTTCCCTAGCTTTCTCAGCCGGAGTAATGATGACAGTTTCCTTTATCGACCTATTTATGTCTTCTATGGATAATCTCTGCAAAAATTATGGAAACCTTATTGGAATATTCTATTCTATAACTTTTTTAATTTCTGGCGCTTTAATTACAGCATTAATAGATAAACTTCTTGATAAAAATAGTATAGTAAAAAATCAAAGAAATTCTTCAAAAAATTTATTTAGAGTTGGTTTAATCTCAATGCTTGGACTTATGATTCATAACTTCCCTGAAGGAGTAGCAACCTTTATTTCCGGTTATGAAAATCTTTCTTTAGGAATATCTGTAGCATTAGCAATTTCCCTACATAATATTCCTGAAGGTATTTCTATATCTTTACCAATTTATTATTCAACTAAGAGCAAGTATAAAGCCTTTAAATACTGTTTTTTATCTGGAATTGCTGAACCCCTTGGAGCTCTTGCAGCCTTCTTATTTTTAAAACCTTACATAAATGAAACTATTTTATCATTAACCTTCTTATTGGTAGCAGGAATAATGTTATACATTTCTTTTATGGAACTTATTCCTACTGCAAAATCCTATGGATACAATAAACTTTACGCAATTTCCTTATTTCTTGGAATATGTATTATACCAATAAGTCATGTTTTTGTGGCCTAGTCTCCAAAAAGAATTATCAATAAACAATTTAGCTAATTTTTTAATTCAAAATAAAAACGCCTAAAAAATAGGCGTTTTTATATTTTCTTTTCATTTATTATTAACTATCAGACATACTATCTTTAGTCTTTATATTTTAAAGTTAAACTTATTATTTTCTTAACTAATAAAGCTGCAATTGGATATGGTATGTTATATAATTTTAATATTTTTATTACAGCTTCATCTGTCTCTTCGATTTTCTTAAATATTTTTTCTACATCAGATTTCTTTCCCCTTATATCTTTAAAATCTTCAATAAATAAATCAAATTCCCTTAATACCTTCATATGTCTTGGTTCATTTTGAGGAATTTGACAACTAAGATAAGATTCGTCTGCATAAATTTCTATTGGATATTCAGTATCCACTTCTGGAATATAATCAATATCAGCATAAAAATTTTCATCTTCTTTGACATTATTTATTGGGGTTGCAAAATCATATAAAAAATTATTTGTAATTCCATTTAAACCTGTATCAGTTAAATTTTGTATCGTTTGCCCCATTGCATTGCTACATAATAAATTTGAACTTGTATCCATAGGTATAAATTTTAGGTCATCATTTTCAGCTGTATGTTTAACTTCTGAATTCTCCATTTATTTCCTCCAAAAAAATAATCTAATATATGTATATGTCCCATATTATATATGTTTCCTTAAATATTGGAACTTTCTAAAATAGGTTAATAGCACCAACCTATTGTCAAATGAATAAAATATAGAATATACGGGAGGTAATGCTATGTATGATTCTAATGATAATCCTTTAAGAAGTTTATTTATTGGACTAGATAAGAAAGTTCCAATTTTAAATAATAAAGAAATAATTCCTATTAATTTTGATAATGCTGCCACAACTCCAGTTTTTAAAAGTGTCCTTAAAGAAATAACTGAAGCTTGTGAATTATATGGAGCCATTGGAAGGGGTACTGGCCAAAAATCAGAATATTGCACAAATAGATATCATAAATGTAGGGATTATATTTTAGATTTTTTTAATGCTCCGAAAGATAAGTATACAGTTATTTTTGTAGGAAACACTACTGAGGGCCTAAATAGACTTTCAAATATTTTAATTGAAAATAAAAGTGATATCATTATAACAACAAGAATGGAACATCATTCAAATGATCTTCCTTGGAGAGGAAAATGTATTGTCAAATATGTGGAAGTAGATAATAATGGCAGACTAAAACTCGATGAACTAGAATACTTATTAGAAAAATATAAAGGCCAAGTAAAAATTGTTACTTTAACTGCTGCTTCGAATGTTACTGGCTATATTAATAACTTATCTTTTATCGCTAAACTAGTTCACAGTTACAATGCAAAATTAATTGTAGATGGAGCCCAAATTGTTGCTCATAAAAAATTAAATATATATCCTGGAAATAAGCAGGAGGCAATAGATTTTCTAGTATTTTCTGCTCATAAAATTTATGCTCCTTTTGGTAGTGGTGCAATTATAGGCCTTAGAGAAAGCTTTGAAAGATTAAATAATGACTATAAAGGCGGAGGAACAGTAGAAGGAGTTTTTGATGATTTTGAAATTTATCTACCTCCTCCTGAAAAAAATGAAGCTGGCAGTCCAAACTTTTTTGGTGCAATAGCTTTAGTTCAAGCAATGAAGGAGATAGAAAAAATAGGATTTAAGACTATAGAAGAAAATGAAAAAAAGTTATTAAAAATGACTGTAGATGGATTAAAATCCATAAAAAAAGTAATAACTTATGGTGATAATGATAATATATCTGATAGACTTGGCATTGTAATATTTAATATAGAAGGCCTTTATGATATAGATACTGCTAAATATTTATCAACTTTACGAGCTATAGCTGTTAGGCAAGGGGCCTTTTGCGCTCACCCTTATGTAAATAGATTATTACATTACCATAATGAAAAAAATAATAATTTATATAGGAATAACTATTGTAAATTAACAGGAATGGTAAGAGCAAGCTTTGGATTATATAATTCCATAAATGAAGTTGAAACATTCTTAAACACTGTTGAACTAATTACTAAAATTATATAAAAATAAAGGGCTTTTAATAGAGCCCTTTATTTTTTATTCTTTCATTTTTTTGCAATTAAAAATTTAGTTGGTATTCCTTGCTCTGTAAACATTCTTTCATGCTCAGTTTCAACATTTCCCACAAAGTCACTGTTATGTAAATCATAAGTTATATATTCTATGCTAAATTTTGCTTCTTTAAAATACTCTAAAGATTCTTCAAACAACTCATCATCATCTGTTTTGAAATAAATTTCTCCACCATCAATTAAAAACTCTCTATAATTATTTAATTGTCTTGTATGAGTTAATCTTCTTTTCTTATGTCTCTCTTTTGGCCATGGATTACAAAAATTAATATATATTCTATGTACTATATCTTCCCTGCTAAAAACATCTGAAATTAAAGCTATTTCTTGGGCCATAAGCTTCAAATTATCAACTTCTCTGCCTTTTTCTTCATATGCCCTTTCAATATTTCTTTTAGCCAAGACTAAAACTTCATCTTTTATATCTATTGCTATATAGTTTATATTTGGATTTTCTGCACCATGAACAGCAATAAAAGTTCCTTTTCCACAGCCTAATTCTAAATAAATTGGATTTTCTTTATTTTTAAATTGTACTGCCCATTTACCTTTATAATCCTTTGGATTTTTTATAAAGAAATCACATTTTTCAAGTTCAGGCCTAGCCCATGGTTTCTTTCTTATTCTCATATTATTCACTCCATCCATTAAGATTCATAACAATTATACCTTAACAATAACTAGTTCTCAATGGATAGTTTATTATTGAAAATAAAAAAGAAGCTATAACACCTCTTACTTGTGTTATGCTTCTTTCCTAGTTTAGGATTTTCAACCCAACTGAAATTATCCTTAACTATAATTTTTACTTTTGGATAATAATTACTATAGCTTATTTATCTCCAAAGTATCTATTTAATAATCCTAAGAATGCCTTTCCATGTCTAGCTTCATCTTTGCACATTTCATGTACTGTATCATGGAT